>Ga0126342_10017943_pt1 | contig 12184 bp, 13 predicted proteins | sample Cyp1metagenome_FD_92528 | JGI IMG/M metagenome (GOLD analysis project Ga0126342, IMG submission 92528) | Coral microbial communities from Lord Howe Island, Old Settlement Bay, Australia - Cyphastrea 1 metagenome | ecosystem: Host-associated > Invertebrates > Cnidaria > Coral ... | reverse complement strand
TGCAGATCGCATTGGAATGGCTGCATGAATGTTGCATGCCGTGTGTTGTGGGGAGGAAGCCGGAGCACGAAACCTTGTGTTTTTCCGCGTAAAGTGGCTGCAGCCGGCGATGAAAGGTACCTCCTGGGGTCGTTTCTGTCGCGATCGGTTCCTTCTATATGTTTTGCAACGAGTGGTTGTGTCTGTGTGCGTAGTTCTATGCGGTTCTTGAATCTCTGGTTGCAAATAGCATTGGTGCATGATTGTCGTCATCTGATGTTGCCACGTGCGCAGATAGGTGCAGGTTTGCCACGGGATGTTGCAAAACGCATTGGAATGGCTGCATGAATGTTGCATGGGCTATGTTTTGGGGAGGAAGCCGGAGCACGAAACCTTGCGTTTTTCCGTGTAAAGTGGCTGCAGCCGGCGATGAGAGGTACCTCGTGTGTGCGGCGGGTGCGGCTGGGGTCGTTTCTGTCGCGATCGGTTCCTTCTATATGTTTTGCAACGAGTCGTTGTGTCTGTGTGCGTAGTTCTATTCGGTTCTTGTTGCAAATAGCATTCGAATGGCTGCATGAATGTTGCATGCCGTGTGTTGTGGGGAGGAAGCCGGAGCAGGAAACCTTGTATTTTTCTGTGTAAAGTGGCTGCAGCCGGCGATGAAAGGTACCTCGTGTGTGCTGCGGGAGCGGCTGGGGTCGTTTGGTTCCTAGCTTCTATGTGTTTTGCAACAATGGTTGTTCCTGTGTGCGTCGTTCTTTGTGTTTCTTGAATTTGTGCTTGCAGATCGCATTGGAATGGCTGCATGAATGTTGCTTGGTGCTGCGGCTGCTTGCGTAATACTATTGTCTTTTCCTTTTCCCGCCGGCCAAGAAGTCACAACCTGGTGAAGCAAGCTGCGATGATACGACAGGTTATTGGCAACAAGCACGAAAGTCAGCATACTGTCGAAGTGAAGTATGCACCACCTTGACTGATCGAGCTCCCCTTGCATGGAACAACTCATTCACATCCCGAAATTGCTGAATGGGAACTGTGAGCAAAACACAGCGCTGCCAGCTGCGAAAAACACTCCCAAATGGAATGTTCGAATTTGTGGCATAAGGCAATCCCAGTGTAACTGCAAAACACTTGACAAGGGCCAAAAAACTGGCTGAAAGGCGGATAAAATCGAAATCTTCTTGCTGGATTGAGTCATCAGCTGGTATCCATTTGCGTTGGACATATTTGAATCCCCATTCTCCAGTGAAAGCTTGAAAGTGTGCATAAAGTTGGTAGCTACTCAACCAAATTGACTGAAGCCCATCTCCAGTCTGCAGATTTCGTAGCCATCTCAAAATTGAGTGAAAACATTGCCCCATCGTATGATCGACAGGTTCTTCCACGTGAGCAGGCAAAATGCCTATACTTGGTTCTTGCTCCGGCGTCTGTTGTTGTCTCCTTGCTTCCCCTTCCCATTCTCCTACTTGCTTGTCCTGCTGCGCGTCTTTATCTTGCATTGCTTTGGATCCTAATTGCACCATGAGTGTGTGCATTGCTACGCATGCTGCTTTCCGCAACTTGACACTGTTGGCATGAGCTTCCCATGCATTACGGAGTGTGGCTGTGAAGTGCTGGCGGGCTTCCACGGCCAACCGGTCAGCTTCAGAATTCCCGCGGATAGCCCAGACTTCGACTGTCTGGGAGAATTCTGCAAGGTTCTGATGTGAAGTGACTTTAATGACATGCTTGATCAACCCTTTATTACGTGCAGTGATAAACAATCTAAACAGTGTACCCCAAAGGTCATGGTCAGTTTGTCCGTTTGGCCTCATCTGACAGAAACCTGTGCAACCTTTTGTATACTGTATCATTGTCGGTCCAAATGCAGAAGGGTCGAGATGTGGTCAGTCCGCAATTCACAGCTGAAATTGTGGCCGTAATTTCTCCTCTCAGTGCTGTTTGCAGTTCCCCTGAAACAATCCCACTCGCAACTGGTACAAAGTTATCCTCAGGCAAATTAGATACACAAACTCCCCATGTGGCGACCCGCAAGCTAGGCACTGTTGGCTCAAGGCATGCTCCATCCACAAAGAAATGCGAAACTAATTGAAAAGGAATCTGACCAGCCGGTTGTCTGGTGGTATCCTGGATCAAGGTCAATGCGTACCTTAACCTAGCATTAGTGTGGTCTTCAACCATCCATCCATGTAAACGAGTGCATTCTGGTTGCTGCTGCAGAAATGCCAGTCATGATCTGATAATTGGTCTCGGTACTGCTGGAGTTGCTCACAGTGCCACAACCTATGGCCCACACTATCCTGCTCACCACAGTATGGGCACAGTTTGGACGGTACTCGCCCTGCGTCATGAATGAAAAATGTTCCATTCATTGCAGTGCGTAGCAATCCCTGTTCTTCTGTGGTGAAAAGGTTTTTAGTGGCTCTTGACAATGGGGCGTCAACCATGCCTAACCCTGTGAACTCTTTCCGTGTTTGCAACATGTGCCCTACATAGTGTGACCATGCATGTTGCAACCTGCTCCGCAAGAGTTGGATCGGGCAATCCAGTACATGAATGAAAAGGCCCTCATGGTCTTTAATCCACCCATTGTGTTCCCATGCCCAACCTACTTGGTTCATGCGCGCAAGCAGGACCCCACACGGGCCAGGTACAACATGTGATGGTGGGTGCAAAACCAAGGCGGTCAAAACTGGAAATGCAAGATCTGGTGAACAGTACTTCCGGAAAAGCATCATTGTGTCCATGAGTGCAAAAAACTCAGGGTCAAAACGCGGATGGATGGCAAGCCCAAACTGGATCACTGATGAGGCCCCAGATTTTTCCCATCGCATGGCTGTCATAGCTTGGGCCCTCATGCGTGTGAAATGGTCACTTCCCAAGGGTATGCTGGCTATTCCATGCAAACATCTGGTCCAGGCAACTGTAGCAATGGCCCTCAGCTTATGCGCCTGAGGAGCGGCGCTTCTTGCAAGGGTACCCCAAAAAGGTGCGGTTTTGGCAATCCTGGCTCGCAAAGCATAGTTGGTTTTGATTTTGGAGTAGCTGAGTTGCCCCCCCAAGTCTTTACCATGCAAGTTCACCTGAAAACCCTGCCTCCTCAGCTCCTGGCGGTCCTTGGTGGTCAGGGCCCACCCATAGGTCTTGGCTTTGTCCAGACGAATGTCAATCATCTGGGAAAACTGGTCAAGGGCAGCAAAGGTGGCACAGGTTGCCTGGATAGAAGAAGAATGAGACTCCCAACTGTCTACAAATGAAATTGTATTGGTTGGTGCAGCCTTCTTCTCCACGATATGATGCATAGCTATGTTAATCAGGACCATGCTGACTACACTTAGCGGGTCTCCTTCCGGATATCCTGTGCAAGACTGGATGCCAAAGGAACATGCTCCCCCTACGATGAAGTGTCGAGTGATGCCTGCAACAGCCATGTGCCAACTACGCATGAAAACTTCCGGCAAACCACAGTGACGTCCTATTGCATAAACTACTGCTCGTGGCAATGTGTTATAGCATTTACAAACGTCAGTGACCAGTCCTGAGAGTTCGTTCTGATCATAGTGAGCTGCTTCCATAAGTTGGCTTAGGTTCCACCAAATGCCTGAGGTTGCATGAGCAGGTCGGTTGCCTTGAAGCCCCTTTGGTGCAAAGCGGTCTAACCATCGCAAACACTGTCGAGCTCTGATTGTGCTCCAAACTCGGTAGACCAGAGAGAGCACTGTGATCTGTCTGTAATCCTGGGGGGTGGAAGCGCCTTCATTCTTTTCAATGGAGGTGATGTGTCCAGCCAAGACGGCCTTTGGCCAGGGTTGCAATCCTTGGTCAATCTGGTTGATTAGGTGCACTAGATGGGTCACTAGCTCACTTGGCATCTGCTGGAGGTCGCTTCTAGCAACTCCATCGGGTCCTTTGGCTGTGGTTGCCTTTTTCTTGGAGACTGCTTGTCTCCATTCGGTCTCGGTGATGGGATCGAGTGGCATAACCTGAGGCACTGCTGGCACATTTTCCTGCAAACATTGGAAAAAAGGCTCCCAATCACTGAGTTGCTTGTCGCTATGGCGGTTCCAGATGGGGTCCCAAAGGCGCTGGAATGCTTGGAAAACCTCCTCTACTTTACCCTGAAAACATTCCTGTGCTAGGGTGTCCCCTACCTCAACTGGGCATTCGCAACTCAGGGTGATGGTTCCGGTTGTGTGGCTGGCTATTGCAAGAAAACCTTCACCATTGGAGATTTCAGTCTCCTGAGAGAACACATGCGGTTGGTAGGTGATGGTGAGACCATCAGAACTGATGTCGGTCACCTGGGCTACATTTCTTGTGACAACTGTCTGAACTGGTAGTGCTTTAGGTTTAGCCACATCCCGATAGACGCAATTTGGATCTGCTATGCGCCTGTCTCTGGCTGATTGTCTTCTATGCTTGAGAAGGGTTCTCTCCAGGGATCTGAACTCTGCTTCAAAACCTTTGTAAATGCTTTCCGCGACCTCCAAACTAGGCGATTGTTTTGGAAGTGTATCTGGTGTCCCTGCTAGCTTGTTCGCTCTCTGCTTCCAGACACTGGTGAATCCACCAGGGAACCCTGGTGCTGCTCGGATGCTCTGCCAGAGCTGCTGCTGGTGCGTCCAATGCTTTTGGGTCCATGCCTGTGAACGCAGGCGTGCTATGTAGCTTTGCAACCTTCTGAGCTGCCGGCACCATTTTGCAAACTGAAATGACTCTCCTAGATACTCAATCTGGAAATCGTTCTTGCGGTTTGGCTTCCATGGCGTGTATGGCACCTGGATTCTAAAAGGCTTGGTGGCAAGGCATCGTCCTCTTTGTGCACTGATCAAACCTGGGTGGCCTTGGCTTTGCAATTGCTGATGTACCTTCTCCTCCATGGACTGAAAAACTTGTGCAATGGTAGTTGGCGGGTTACCCTCCCAATGCAAATCAGCTTCAATTTCATCCCATGGAAGTGGCAGTGGTTTTGGCCACACTGGTACTGTCTCAAAGTCCCCAAACGCACGAAATCTACCAAAGACAATGGAATGGTCGGCAAAATACGTGTCATCAACAACGACCTCTTCCAAGAGGGCTGCTAATTCACTGGAAACCCAAACATGGTCTTTTACTGTTTTCCTGTGACAAGTTGCTGTGATTTCTCTTCCCCACCTGGTGTTGGCTATCTCCTGCAACTCTCGAAAGCCATGTGCTTTCCACAGTGCAAACTGTGGTAAATCCACTGTCGTTTGGTTGAAATCCCCGCAGATGGCTCGGAGACCCCTGCTGTTGAAGACAATTCTGTTTGTGAGGTGGCTAAGGAGTTCATCAGTTTTCGTTTTGGTGGCTTTGGTATGTGCATCCTTGGCAAACCCATAAAAGGCACCTATCTTCAACCATCGCTGCTGTACATGGACTGCTGCTGCTTGGACGCGTCCTGTGCTCCAACTCGGTTTGTCCCATTTCCCTGCCAGGGCTCTGACAGGTTGATTGCTCAAAACGCCTACTCCAGTTGCTTTGCCCCCAATCACCCCTGGTGTTGACGTGACTGGGGGGGCCATGGCTCCAGGAACAAAATTCTATTTTTGTTGCATGCATGCTAGTTCCTGCCGGAATTTGGGCATTCCTGCGGCTGTGAGGTGTGTTTCTGCTAACGCCCAAACATGTGGTTCCTCCTGGTGAGGAAACTCTTGGAAGAAATGCCCTTTCCCGATGGCACCATTTGGGTTGGCGGTGCCAATGACAGGTCCAGGGTTCATTGCTTCACCTATACGTGCAAAAACCATCAAAAGGATGAACTTAAAGAAAGCCAAAAAGGTAGTGCCATAACTGCAGCTTCCGGGGGTGCAGGAACTTCGCCTACTTCTATCCCAAAATCTACCATGGTCACTCTGCTTTGCTGGTGGCTTACGCCAGGGCTCGGATGCAAAACTGGTACTTGCTGATGGTGGCGTCAGCTTCCCTGGATGAGAAGCCTGCCGTAACTGTCACTCCATTCTGCGGTACTTTGTGAGCAAGCTTTCGATCTGTGTCAATTGCTCCTGCAGTTTGGTATCAAAGTGCGCATGCAATGCTTGAGACTGGTGTTCAACCTGATGTTGGATCTGTCCAATCTGGCCTTCCACTTGCTGGTTGTGTTTTGCCTGTGCTGCCTGGGTGTGATGCATGGTGTCTTCCAACTGAGTCAATCTGTCCTCCAAGCTGGCAATCTTGTCGGCCTGCATTGAATCCATTTCCATGCCGGTGGTGCTGACAAAGGCTTTGGGGTATGCTACCTGAAGGTTGGATTGGACCTTGGCTGCAATGGCATCTACATGCTCCTGGCTTACCTGACTGGGGCGACTGGCACGGCTGATCTTTGGCGGGGTTTGCCAACTGCTCCAAGGGTCTGCATTCGCCCATGGGTCTTCCTCCTCTTGGCTCTCTGGGAGAGTAGTGCTGGATAATGCTGAAATTGTCTTGACCGATCCCTGGATATCGGTGCTTGGTTGATGAGCTCTCTGATTCTTCTTGAGCTCTCAGTACATCTGCATGCTCCATTTGATACACCTCAAAGGGTGCCCTGTGAACTGCTTGGACTTCCCAGATTACTCCCTTTCCATTGGGGGTACGCTGCTTAGGCTGACTTGGGCGTGCTTGCCAACCCCACTGCTGAAAAACCTTTGTTAGGGCATGCACGGTTTGCTCCATGAGGGAATGGTCCTACTCGGAAAATCAGGATGTCATCTGACTCCAGGAATGGTGTCATTGGCTTGTGCTGCTGGTGTACTTCCCGGGCGTGTTCTTGTAACACTCGCAGGCCAAACCTAATCCCAGACCTCACTATGCTGTTCCACTGCTGGGTGCTTTGGGATGCCAACACCGATGCTTGACGATCAGACTTGTTGAGCCAGATGACTCGGAAGTTGTCACACGGGGCTCTTCCATCTGGCGATCTTGGCTCAATGTAGTAACCCTCTCCTCCAATGTCTTGCAAGACTTCAGTCAGCTTGAGGTTCTCCACACGAAACATGCCATAAACACGGAGGACTGCTTCGGGTGGGTCTTCTCAAATCTTTCATTCAGATACTGCCGATCCCAAATGTCAATGATTGGGTTGTGCCTTCCCTCCGTCTGAAGAAATGAATGAGCCTCAATGACATGACGGATTGGTCTGGCAATGAATTTGTCCCAAGTGGTGCTGGTCAATTCGTCCTTGTAGGCAACAATTCGGATGGCCTCAGCTGTAACCTCTTCAACCTTGGCTCCCTGGGGAGCCTGGATTTTGGAAACTTCAACAGCCCCTAACTGGATGATACGTGCTGTGATCAACATTGCTTCACCAGTTTTCTCACACCTCGCTGGGAATCTGATCTCTTGGCCTGATCCTTGGATTGCCATGTCACGGTGGTCAAGGACAATCATGGCAAGTCCATGCTGGGAAATTGGCTTCCGAAGCTTCAAGTATGGGATGGCATTGGCTGCCTGGCAGACTACGATTTCTTTGGCTTGGGGTCCAATGCTAGCCAGTGGGATTTGCGTGAGGTTTGTCTGGTGTGCATCCTTAAAGATACCTTCAGTGATTCCTACATCCTCTGGCATCAATTGGATGAATCTCTTGGCTTGCTTGTCACCTTTGAGCTTACGTCTCTTGTCTCCAATCGGCTCACCTTGTTCTGCTCGCTTGGCAATGGCTGCCTGCAATTCTGATTCCATTACTAACTGCAGCTTCGGAGTTGCATGATTGGCGGCTGCTTTGAGGTCTTTCCATGGGGTGGCGGCTCGAAAGATCCTTGCAACTGCCTGCCTCCCTAGTTTGTCCATGACTGTTGTGGCTCTGTGTGCGCAGAGATCTTCTGGTACTCCATGGTCTTTCAGCAAGGCTTGCAGTTGGCTACTGAGATCAACCCCACTAACTCCTCCAAAGCTCAGATTGGCTGGGACAACCGTTGCAATGTCAGACCCTCTGCTGTGCAAGGCATGTTCAAAGAGTGTTCGCCAGACAATGGCATCTTTGACTGACACAGGTGGTGTTCGGAAACCTTCACTGCAAAATTCTTTGTCCATGACTGCACTGGTTATCCATGCTACTGCTTGAAAACCGCAATCATTCGGTATGCCACTTTCAATGAGGGAGCCTTGGCATGTGATCATCACCGGCTCATTGAAGTACTGCCTGGCTGCAATCAAAGCCCAATCATGTCCTCCAGATGTTGTGAAAAAGGCGATTTTCCCTTGGTGTGCCCTTACCATGAGGGGGAACCAGTGTCCATCAACCAGCAAAGCGGAAGCTTGGGTGATCTCATGTGCATCGTGTGACATCATCGGTTGCAACCAGTTTCCCAAAAGATGTGTCAGTTCGCCATCTTCAATGTCATCGGGGATAAGACACAGTGGCATGGCCTTGACTACACCTGTGGATGCTACGATTTGGAGATAAAACTCCATCTCATCATTGGCTACCCATGCACCTTGTTGATAAAGTAACTGCAGCGAGGCCTCTGGCAGGGGTATTCAGAAAGGAGTTCGGCTGGGAGAGTTCCATGAGCTGGCTGGCAACCAAAGCTAGACATCTCTCGCAGAAAAATCTGCTGCATCGGCGTGGTGACTTCTGCTGATCTGATTTGTGTACCCACCGCAGTGGTAATTGCAATTGCTGGTGTCATTGCATCCAACTTGGCTTCAGCAACTGCGATGGATCCAACCGATGCGTCAGCTGAAATCTTTATCTGCGATGGCTGTTTGTCACCCCAACGAATCACCTGGATAGTATGCGTGACACTGTCATCCATGTGTTCCTCTGGATCGTGCTGTGTTGGTGGCATTACTGGATCAACCTTGTCAATGTCCATCTTCAAGTCCTGAGTGAATGATCCATCAGGTTGGTGGTCATCTTCAGCTGGTCTAGTCAATGCTGAGGCTTCATCTTGCTGTGCTGGCTTTGCGGCTTGAGGTGTGCTCAGGTCTTCAGCTTTCACTGACGGGTTGCAATGGACTGACATGTGTGCTGCTGTGGCAAAAGCAGGGGTTCCTCCTTGGTTCCCCTGGATTTGGTTTGCTAGTTGCTTGACATTGCTTTGCTGCATTGCTTGGATCGGCTCAGCTGCTGCATGAAGACTTGAAATGTGCCTATCTTTGGTCCAATGGTCATTTTACTGTCCTGCTTGGTACGGTTGTACCCCAGGGTAGGCAAGGCCAGTGTCACCGGATGTGACATCCGGCTTGGCATGCATCGGCAAAGGTTCCTTAGTTGGCACAGCAGTGATGTTTCTGTCAGTGGTTGATGCAATCCCGGTTTCACCTTGCATGAAGGCTGTACAAATCTTCGGCTGAAACGGCTGTACAGGCAACGGATGCAGGCTTTGCAAATCATCGGCAGGTTGGCTTGGCTGGCAAAGGTTGGGTGATGTTTCTGGCAGGGGGTTCGGTTTTGGGGAGGGGCCAGGTGCACCGGGTGTGCTTTCTCCTGGCATGGCCTGAAAAGACATAGGTCCAAGGGGTTTCAGGGTCCCTTCCGGATCTTGGTCTTGCAGGTCCTGGCGTCCTGCTCGCTGGCTGTTTGTTTCTGAATCCGTTGTTTTCTTCAAATTTTCTAGGTCCTTGCGTCCTGTCTGCTGGCTGGTTGATGAATCTTCTTTGGGTTCTTTTGGTTGCAGGTCCTTGCGGCCTGGCCGCTGGCTGTTTTCAGTTTCTTGATTTGCCCCAATGGGCCAGCTGGCAGGCGCTGCTTTGGCGCTTGCACTGTCTGCCAAGGCTATGTACAATCGGTGGATGTATGCCTGTACATTCGGATGCTCAATCAAGGCCGGATGCGTACACTGGACAGACTCAAAGATTCCCTGAAAGTGCTTCCAGAGACTGGCTTCCGGATGACACGGGGTGTTGTCAAGCAAGCACTGTGATTGAAACTGGCTGACGATCCATGCTGCTTGAACCGGGCTTGCCATTTGTCCTAATCCACTGATTCCTAAGCGAAGGCTAGGTTTTCATTTCTTGTTTGGGTTACCCCCATGGATCCAACAAATTTCCCACGGATGCATGTGCCTTGTTTTGGGAAGCAGCCCCAAATAGGACTGGTATTCACCCTGAATTGGGATCAAAGCTCCAAACAACCCTTTTGATTTCAATCGCTGCTCTGAAAAGGCATACTGTCGGCACCCGCAGGGGCATGCTATCAGTTGAACAGACCAACCATGAAGTGCTGTCTTTACCACCTGATTGAGCATGACCATGTTAGAATGAATCCCTCCAAACTCCTGGAATTTGTTGGTTTCATACAGGTCTAGTGACAACTGTTGGAGGTCTTCACAATCCCATGTGGGACAGAATGGCAGCATGTCACCCAAAACCGGTGGAATGGCAAGTTTCGGCAAAGGGATCAGGTTCACCTGGGGCAACGTGGCGTTTGCGAGCAAACGCCACCACCTATCTCGTCGTGCTGGAAGCAAATCAGATAGACTCAAATCAACCTGGGCAACTTTGAACTGTGTGAGTGCACAAAACTGACTGATGACCTTCTGGACCTCTACGTCCTTTCCAGCCCCTTGAACGCACTCTAAAAGGACAGAATGCGCTCTCAGCCAATGTGCTGCCCTAAGAGTGCTCACTAGCACCCCTGATCTTGGGTCTTCTGACTTACCCTGATCCCCCAAAGCTGACCATGGTTGGCATGCGAAACCGGATGTCATCAGGCAAGGGCCTGGATGCATTGCATGGATTCTGGCAATTACGGATGGATCGGCTATGTCGCCTGTGATCATGCTCGGTTGGCCTTGCTGTGCATGAAAATTGGCCCATGCAGGTCGAAGGTCATTCATTGCCTGAACTCTGACCTGACATGACTTCAAACCCTCTCCTAACATGCCAATGCCCGCACATAGTTCAATACCATTTGAATACATCTCTTCGGTGGGAGTTTGTAAACCCAATTTGTAGGCCTTCTCAACGTTCAATTGAACCCTTTTCCCAACAGCAGTGACTTCAGCTTGGAGGAATGAATAGCTGGGGATGTTGCTCAAGGTTCCCTTCACCACATCAGTTTCTGGTCCAATGATGTTCGAAAAAGATGTTTCACTCCATGAGGGTCAAACACAACGATCTCCGCCTGGATGTCCACCAAATCCCCAACAGCTAACTTATCCCAAGAAGCGGTTAACCCTAAGGACTTCAAACCCATGGCACGAAGACTCACCCAAGCGATTAGCTCGCTCCACCACACGACTGGAACGTGCTCGGGCCCGTGGCTATACTATTGTCTTTTGCAGCTGAAGATTGTAAATTGTATTGGAGTGGCTGCATCCAGGCTGCGATAGTGATTTGTCAGCAGATTTTCGCAATTTTGGCGCTAGTAATTTTGCTTTTAAAAATCCTTTTAAAAAGTGCTTCAAAATTGTCTTTTTTCTGCTTTGGCGTCAAATCCGGTTTTGGAGCTGCAATTTCCGACGCCGTTGCGCGTAGTTCTATTGTGTACAAAGTGGTACTGGAAAGTGTTTTGTGCAAGCTTTGTAGTACGAAGTAGTACTGGAATGTGTTTTGTGCAAGCTTTGTAGTACAAAGTAGTACTGGGAAGTAGTTTGTGCAAGCTTTGTCGTGCAAAGTAGTACTGGGAAGTAGTTTGTGCAAGCTTTGTCGTACACAGTAGTACTGGGAAGTGCTTTGTGCAAGCTTTGTAGTACAAAGTAGTACTGGAACGTGTTTTGTGCTAGCTTTGTAGTACACAGTAGTGCTGGAACGTGTTTTGTGCAAGCTTTGTGGTACAAAGTAGTACTGGAACGTGTTTTGTGCAAGCAGTGTAGTACAAAGTAGTACTGGGAAGTGCTTTGTGCAAGCTTTGTAGTACAAAGTAGTACTGGGAAGTGCTTTGTGCAGATTTGTAGTACAAAGTAGTACTGGGAAGTGTTTTGTGCAAGCTTTGTAGTACAAAGTAGTACTGGGAAGTGCTTTGTGCAAGCTTTGTAGTACAAAGTAGTACTGGGAAGTGTTTGGTGCAAGCTTTGCAGTACAAAGTAGTACTGGGAAGTGCTTTGTGCAAGCTTTGTCGTACACAGTAGTGCTGGAACGTGTTTTGTGTAAGCTGTGTAGTACAAAGTAGTACTGGGAAGTAGTTTGTGCAAGCTTTGTGGTACAAAGTAGTACTGGAACGTGTTTTGTGCAAGCAGTGTAGTACAAAGTAGTACTGGGAAGTGGTTTGTGCAAGCTTTGTAGTACAAAGTAGTACTGGGAAGTGCTTTGTGCAAGCTTTGTG
>Ga0126342_10017942_pt1 | contig 12184 bp, 9 predicted proteins | sample Cyp1metagenome_FD_92528 | JGI IMG/M metagenome (GOLD analysis project Ga0126342, IMG submission 92528) | Coral microbial communities from Lord Howe Island, Old Settlement Bay, Australia - Cyphastrea 1 metagenome | ecosystem: Host-associated > Invertebrates > Cnidaria > Coral ... | reverse complement strand
TGGGCACTACAAAATGGTTTCACCCAACCCTTCCAAAAAAGCTAAAAAAAAGACCTATATCATTTTGGTTCCGTTTCTGGGGGTTAACCCCCCCCATTTCGTAGAGGAAATTCCAAGGGGGATTTTCTAGGCGCAAACGCAGGGTCAAACGGTACCGGTACTGATACGAGGGAAGCAGCGCCACAGCCATCGTCAAGGTGCCAAGAAACGTTCGACCGGTGGCGCGAGACACAGACGAGACCCGTTGTCCAATGACGAGTGGAGGATGCTATGCTTGGTTTGGGGTACCGGTATCATGAATATGGGTTGATTATGGTTGATTGGTCCATAAATCAAAGGTCTTGCTGTCTGCTGATGTAAGCGCTCTTGATACATTGTATGCCCATGTGAACGAACAGTACATGTCTAGTCTACTGAATGTGCTGGGAGCTACAAGTAGTTGATATGTTCGTGAATCTGCGGGGAACACCTTGACATTTCAGCATTTGTTGTCATTGTTCCTCGTTTTGTGTTCTGCTTGCATGACCTGAATATGTATCCACTGTTGGATGGATTCCCATTCAGTTCAATAGGTCATGGAATATCCGCTATTTGATCAAACTATTTCATGGATTCCCAGGTGAAGAATTTGATCATAAATTGCTGCAGCATGAAACATCACTCTACGGTCTTCGAAGACACACATTGATCAATCCCGCAAACAGTTTCCCAGTCTTGCCTCCTCCCTGCTTGTGCAAGGCAGAACTACACTAATTATTATTGCGTGGCTGTAATTTGGATGCAAGTATCTATGTAACCTCTGGTAAACCAACATAGCTATTGAAAATTGCCATTTGTAGTTGATTTACCCATTAAAATTGTGATTTTCCATAGTTATGTTAGTTTACCAGAGGGTATTGTTGGACTAATCACAAAAAATATGACCACAACGTTTAGCAAAGTTGATCTTCAGTGGTTCAAAAAGGCATTGTGATCATGCTTCCCTCCATTTCGAGCAAACAGATACATCTCTGAAAGCTCCCCAAAATCCATCAAAGAGCCATCAAAGTCCATCAGAATCCATCAAAGTCCATTAAAATCCATTAAAATCCATTAAAAACTTCATCAAGTTACCCTCTGGTAAACTCACATAGCTATTGAAAATGGCCATAGAAATAGTGGATTTACCCATTAATAGCATGGTGATTTTCCATAGTTATGGGTACATCAAAATTCATCAACATCCATTCCCCAAACCTCCCAAGACATCCCGCAAAGCTGCCTTACGCCTGTCCACTGCCACAAAACACCTCACGATCGAAGTTTTGGGCCGAAGAATGGGCCATGACACCATGAATTTGCTTCGAAGAGTACAACCAAAACTGTTGGACATATACCTCTCAATTAGCAAAACCTCAATTAGAATATGCAAAAAAGATACTACTATAAAATCCTAGAAATGATGATCCTCTATATTTTCATATGCATTAGATATTTCATAGTCTCCAGTAAATGAACACAACTCGACCCTGCCAAATAACTGGAAGAAACTCGTTTCCACCAAGCTCGTCCACCACAGGGGGGCCCCGGCGAGCGATCCACACGAGCCACCTTCAACAGACTAGGGCGCCTCAGCTCGAAAATCGTCGAAGTGATGAAGCCTTGATATTTTGCTGGTGAAATACGATGATCTGTGTTCACTACTACTATATCATGTATATATATAGTATACATGAATGAATATATATATATATATTAAGATTGCTAATCATGGCAAGATATGAAAAGAACGTACAACAATCAAGATCCGTCGTAGTCCCCATCAAATTGCTTGGCAGAATGCTTGAATAATCTCAATGCTGCCATCAAGCAATACGGGGTCAACTGCGGAATTGCGACGTTGCTCAAAACGATTTCCTTCCGAAGCAAAGTTCAAAGATGCGAGAAAGCAATGAGAGTGGTTCAAAACAATCGTATGATCAGTTGAAACCGACTCATGCTTCTTTTCAGGGTTCCAAATGGGACTCCACAATAGTCAATAGTTGATGGTGGTTGAAGGGAACAAATCCTTGGCTAAATAATTGTCCAGTATATGAAGTATATGTAGTGTATCTTATTTTGCCACCCTAGTTTCACAGAGCTAGTTTCCAGGGATTTATCTTGCAGGAACCTTCACAGTTGATGATGGAACATAACTAAAATATACCAAAATCACAACAAAATGAATTTGTTGAAAAAAAAACTGAAATCAATCATCAATGTATACAGATGTGATTCTACTATTGTTTGAAGTCCCCATAGTTGATGTGGAAAGCCGAGGGCTTCCTTTCCGTCCAGTTGCGAATGCACTTGTTCGAGCCCTCTCATCGGGTACCTGCTAGGCTTCATAGCTATGAACTATCCATTGGCTGCAAGAGTCTCCCATGTTTTTTGTTTCCCTGTATCAAACAGATCCAGAAATCAACCTACCCAGAAATCAAACATCAAACAACGGTCACAATCCCAACAGACTTCCCACTCAGCGCACACGTAGAAACAGGACCTTGCCCGGCAAAGAGGCGAAGCGAGCTTTCACCAGTTGTTTTTTGCAGCCGAAAACATAAGAAATGTCTGAAGGTACAGTCAATACTGGATTGGCACATCTTAGTTTCTTAGATATTTTCATATATCATCATATATCATATCTAATATAAAATTAACATGACATATACCCACCCCACAAAAAAAAAAAAAACGTTTCAGCGGAGTATGATATGTTTCCCCCTAAAGAAAATATCAAAACAGCAAGCCATGTTGACCTATCCTTCATCAGAAGGTTTATCCACTGATGCAGATTCTCTTCCAATGTGTGTCATGATGGCTAGCTCCCCATTTCAGTGATTCTTAAGGCCCCATTTCTTGGTTGCTAAACCCAACTCTTACTCAGATATCCCAAATTGTTGTTGGTCATATCTTCTAGATTCCTTGCGTCACATCCCATATTTTGGTTGGTATGGCTCAAAAATGTTCACAACCACTTTGTGGTGTCGTTCAGAAACAAAAATGACTAGCGATCTGTAAGTCCATTGGCACCCCAATTGAGCTATAAGACAGGCGATATATCCCACATGTTTCCTGGATTACCTTGACTTTTCACGATGATCTTCCATGTTTTCCACACAACTGTTCTCAATGTTTGATAGTTACCCTCTGGTAAACGTTTACATAACTATGGAAAATCACCATGCTATTAATGGGAAAACTCACTATTTCTATGGCCATTTTCAATAGCAAACTGTGACAAATTACCAGAGGGTAGATTTCTCCGGATATAAAGTACCCTCAGAATCCATCATCCCCACTGATATCGCCATGGTGCTTCGCCAGAAAAAACCGCCTTTTTTCACCCAAAAATCAGGGCTCCAAACATCCAAAAACGGGATAAATTGGGTAAATGTAGAGGCAAAACCACTAATTGACCTCCCTTGTGGTTGTCATTTATACTGTAGCCGTTTATAGCTTGGAGCTTGCTTTAAAGGACCATTAAACCACTTAGGAAAACCCATGAATACTATAGTTATATGTACGTATCATAAACCATCAAAAAACCATCATAATTATTATTAGAGTGATGTTCACCAACTTAGCTATCATTTTTTCCCATGAAATCTCATAAAATCCCATAAAACCCCCATCATTTGCTGGTGAAATCGCCATTTTCCAAGGGGTTTCTATGGTCAACGGGTGACCCCCACGGTGGTCGAAAAAACCACCCAGGATCGAAATGCGCTTCCAACGATTCCGACCAAGATACCCGTGCACCGTGTCACCGGGCGTCTCGAGGAGCAAGGGCAAATGCTTCCGCGACTGGCTGAAAAACAATGGAAGATTTGGGGAATTAGTGAGATTTAATGGGATTTAATAGGGTTTAGTGACTAGTTTGGTGGGATTTAGTGAGATTTAATGGAATTTATATATCCACAAAGTGTTTGGATTCCCACTGGATGACAATAACTAATAACCTAAAAAAAAACATGGAACTTCACAACTTGACCAAGGCGCATATCTGGAACACCATGAATGTAGCTTGTCCAAACCGGAAACCATGGCGACTCGTACGTTTAGCCTAGAGAAATTATGGATTTCAGCTGCATTTTTTTTTCAGCTGCTGGATCTGAATCTCATTTTACTCGTGGTCCATCCATACTTTTCATGGCAACACATCTTGAGTCGCAGCCATTTACTCAAGATACATCGAGGTGAACACAATGAACCTGGGCCGGGTTTAGCCCAGCACTCCCATCCCCAGTCATGTATGGTTTCCAAATATGCAGCCTCATCTCCAGTCATCCCGTTCCTCATTCCCATGGTTTCTAAGGGGGTGTTTCATATACCCTCTGGCTATTTAACATAGCCATGGAAAATAGCCCATTTATAGATGGTTTACCTATTAAAAATGGTGATTTTCCATGCCTATGTTAAATAACCAGATGGTAAACAGGGAAAGGGATTATTAACCAATACAATTAGAAATACGAACTACTACTTATTATATCCATCATATTTTGTACACATCCCATGAATTTCATATGTTAATGTGGTGAACCCAAGGATAAACAATCCCATTGACCAACTATGACTGGGGTATAAGCAATTTTACAAACCTCTATTGGGGTTGGTAGATGGCACTGGGTTTACCACATTAAGTATTAACAAGAATTAAGTATAGCATTTACCAACTACAAACTATTGTATCCCACTATGCCCACTTCATATGCCATTACACGCTACTTATCTAAAAAACTGTTATAATATATTATAATCTTCCCAATTGAATGAATAGGTTCATACCATACCCTTCTTAAGTCGTCGTCCCCAAAAAACGATGATAGACACCCCATGTCACGTCGTCGGCGTCATCGGAAGGCCGCACCATCAGCGTGCCGAAGCCGTCGTGGATGCGGAAGAAGGCTGCGATGCCTCGTTGGAGAATGGTTGCCCTGGGGGTCAAAGGATAAAATATGAAGGCTTCCATAAATGTGGGTATCCCAAACTGGATGGTTTATAGTGGAAAATCCTACTAAAATGGTTTATCAAATTTATATTGTATTTTATCCCCAGGGTTACCCATTAATGGTTATTCGTAATCTTATAATAACGGATATTCCCCATTAATTAATATACTGGTAATGCCTGAGGCGATGATTTAAATCTATTGTGATGTATCAGAAAGGATTATCATATGGATTCTTGCCATTTGTTACCCTGAGGTTAAGAATGATGGGATAGGAATGTGGAAAAAAAATGATAGGATTATCCATTGATTCTCCATCATCCCATTACATCCCATTACTATAGGTAAGATAGGATATTTCATTATATCATGGGTCATTAAATGTCCCCATTGAACATCACCCAACCATTAGGTATATGGTCTATAATGGCTACTATAAGGTGATGTCCAATATTCCCAAAATGGGACAGTTACCAACCCCTGTATATGGTACTACAATCGGATGATGGGATAGGAATGTGGATAAACAATGATAGTATTATCCATCATCCCAAAAACTATAGTTTTCCCTGGAATGGAAATCATAGGATAGGAATGTGGGATAGTAATCGCGGTGATTTTTTTCCGTGAGAATATTAAAATGGGATTATTGGATAGTTTGCTTGGAGAATACGGACAATGACGGGATAACCATGGGATAAAACACACGATATTTATAGCAATGATTTCGATGGCAATGGAAAATCCCACATTTAGTTCGATGATTTTCCCATTGAAACCTCCATGTTTTGTTCGGGGATTCCCAGTGCTGGCAGCATTCCCCATAGCTGGAAAAGCGAAAATCGCTTTTCAAACCCAGGAAGTGGAAATTGATGGGGATAAAATGGAATATCTATTGAAATATTAAAATAAAACCAATAATATTGAATTTCATGACATAGGCAAAAACATGGCTATCTAAACACATTTGGGAATCAAAAAATGTTGATGATATCACCATCTTAGGAGAAGTTGGGAATATTTACTGTATGCCGCAAGGGTATGTACAAAAAATAGGGGATTCACCAAAAAACAAAACATTAGGGATTCAACCATTAGAATAAGATCAACCATGTTCAACCCATTTTCGGGTTAAAAAAAGATAGTTCTCGTTGATGATGTCTTTAATAATGATCAAAATATGGTGGTTCCGGGAAAATGTGGATAGAAATGGGTGACTCACTACAAAGAACAGGGGATATTCATACATGTTATGGCCAACATAATATAATAATGGGTAGTTGATGGAGATAGAAGAGGGTACTGTATGTGATTGTAAACGCAACTTGAAATGGTGTGTGTGTCCAAGACACGGGGACACTCACCATGTCGTAGCCAGCTGATGATCAACATGATGTGGTGTATTGAAAATCATCGGCAATCAATGACGACGATCTACAATTTCTTGTTGTTCATACAACTATCTACATATCTACAATTCTCGGATTCGCAGAAAAGGAATCCAATGTAAAAAGCAGATCTTCCTATAGAATTCCCAGTCGTAGTGGATTTCCAAATTGGGCAAATCCAGGTTTTTGAGCCAGCGACAGGGCAATGGATTCTCTTCATGCTCCTTGGCTTGGCAAACATGGAACGTTGCGTTGGTCGGATGGTAAACTCTGTCAAGAGCTACCAAGTTTCACGGTGAAACTTGGCATAAGTTCTCCGCAATTCCTCATCATTCCTCTAACTTTTGTATTGTTTGTTTGTGTTTCCTTTTAGGTCCGCAATCACTCTTAACCACACCGTTGCCAAAACGGAAAAAAAATATCGATCCCCAACGTTAGATGTTTGAGTCAGCCTCGAGCTGACGAAACATCTTTGCATCCGTGCCTGCTGCTTCAATAAACCCAGAATGTTCACGCTTGATTGCTTACCATCTGGTAAACGTTTACAGTTTGCGAACTATAAATGGCCATTTGGAATAGGTACAGTAAATGAACTGTTCATGAGCCATTTTCAATAGCGAACTGTTAGTCGTTACCAGAGGCTACCCTTCATGGCTCCCATGGTATCCTACATTGCAACCCCAAATGGCCATCAACGGCAAGTTCCCTATTGAAGTGGCCACTTAGGGGTATCCACCATGTTCATGGATCCCCATATATTTATGTACGTAAAATATAGATAGATAGATAGATAGAAAGAAAGATAGATAGATAGATAGCTAGCTAGATAGATAGATTGATTGATTGATTGATAGACTGATAGATAGATAGATAGATAGATAGATAGATATAGATAGATAGATATGTATTTAATTTATTTATGTATTGCCACCTTTGATGGCTAACCCCCTATTAAAAGACCTCAACGTGCAGACCGGGCAGATCTGGGCGTTCCGGGCCGACACCTTCATCGCTGTGGCCTGCGGAGGTTGACTTTTTAGAAACGCATGGAAGACCTCGTAAGTTGAACTTCAAGAAGTATATCAGTACCCATAGGATCCATGGTGCTGGTATATATGCTAGCATTTGGGGTATATTGATGGTAAATGTTACCATATATAGCATACATGGATCCTATGGGATATATTAAAATATTTTTTTATCATACACATAGAAAAATGTTGTATAATCAGATAGATATTATATGGGTCACGGTGAATATTTGTATATAGCTCCAAGTCATCAATTTTTCAGGAGTGTATTATCATTTTTCAGGTTTTGGGAATATAGCAAATATTGTGTTTTTTGAAGAGTGCATTATCGTTTCCCAAGCCACAGCTCTATTTCCAAAAATAAAGATGTCTCGAATACTACTTTCCGTTACGCTAAATTTTAGCTGTAGCTCGTATAATATATATATATAAGTAACTCTATGTATCATTTAATTAAATTTAGATATACTATGACTATGATATACGTACTATGTCAACACCCATAGGATCCATGGTGCTGGTATATATGCTAACATAAAGGGGGTATATTGATGGGATCCATGTTACCATATATAGCAGCACCATGGATCCTATGTCAACAGATTCTTGGTATTCAACCCGCCTGGCCGCGGCGGCGCAAGCCCACCACTTCCTCTTCCAACTCCAGTCCAACCTCTGGCGCTGAATCAACGGATCCGTGCTGAAACTGGTTGGGGATCTAAGTTGATGTCCATTGGGAATATTTAAGGGATATAGTTTTTCTTTTATACTGGGACTATTACTTGGAATATGTTTTTGGGATATAATAACATTTGGTATATAATATATTACTGGTGGCTTTTCGTCACCCCTCTGAAAAATGATGGAGTTCGTCAATGGGGTTGGGATGACATCCCATATACTATGGAAAATAAAAGCCATGTTCCAAACCACCAATCAGATTACTATAATTAGATCTAATTAAGATCTATTGAGACTAATTATAATCATACAATGTGGGGCACCCTAGATAGCTAAGTTGGTTTATAACTCCAATAACTATTGTTGATGATGCATAGAATTATAGTTACTGGGGCTTATAAACCAACTTATAACTGGGAGGCCCCACATTGTAATCCCTCAGATTTCTGTGGCTACATTGCGTTTTTTTTGTGTATCTCCTTGCGGCCCCTATCCAATACCTGGCCTATCCAATCCTTCACAGAACTTTAGGACGGAATCCCTTCCCCCCGAAAAATGTTGTAAAGGAACTGGGATGTGTAGGGAAATTTGGGGAAAATACTGAGATATACTAGTCAGTAGTTAGGAATGCGAATAGTGAAGAATAATCCCTGCCCACATTCATATTAAACACCCCGCAGAAACCACGGTTTGGTAGGGGATTGACACGTATTTCAGACCATACCATAGAGTTGTTGAACATTCAGGGGATGTCATTAGCTATAATCGACCACCAGTTGGTGTTTACGTAGTGTGCAGGAGCGATGTCGACTCCACGTCATTGGATACGACAGCATAGAACATGTGATACAACTGGCTTGACCCATCCAAAACATGTTGATGCATCATGCCATAGAGATTTGCAAAGCAAAAAAGAAACAAAACACCATTATATATATGATATATAATATTATATATATAGTTGAGGTATATACTGTAGTTCAGTGTGTGTGTGTGTGTTTATATATACAATATGTATGCAAATATGCAAACAAAGCAAGCCCCCCAAAAAAAATAGAGCATGTGAAAGCTGGAAACCATCCAGATCCCACTGAAGGAATCTCTCCTGGGCCCCCCCGCAGATTGCTCGGAAGGAGCACCACCAAAGAGCTCGGCGCCAGAGATCAAGGTGTAGATGATGCAAAAGTGTGTCTGGCGGCACTGCGACATCCAAATGAGACCCAGATGTCTGCGGCCCTGTTAGGAAAATCATTGGGTACCCTGTGGTAAACTAACATAACTATGGAAAATCACCATTTTAAATGGGTAAATCCACTATTTCTATGGCCATTTTCAATAGTTTCTTGTTTGTTTACCAGAGGGTAAACCAACAACAAAACCTGAGAAGCCCCAAAATGCTGTAGGTCATACCATTGAACATTGAGCTGCCCTACCTTTTTTTCAACCGCTGAAAGTTTGGAACTGGCTGCCCTACCTGACAAAAAAAACAATCACCATGACATCCAAGAAGAATTGGCGGATCTCATCCAAATGGAGGTCTAGTGAAAAATGGGGGGTACCCCATTTTTCATCTATGCTCATAGGATTTTCCATCCAAAAACCATCCAGCTATTGGGTTACCCCCATTTGTCACCCTCCAACTCATCCATCATGTCCGTGCCTGTTTCCAGGCACCACACTTCACCAGTGCCACATTGATGTGCCGCACCGATTGCAACAAAGCCGCGAAACCCACTTGCAAGTCTTTCGGCACAGGCTTCTTCCATATACCTGGACGCAGAAACCAGGCACAAAGGGATCAATCGGTCAATCCCAGGGACTTGGACTTGGTATTGACATGTTGTTGAAGTGAAGAAACAAGGGGCCCCAAATCACTTTCGAGGCTACAAGCTGCCAAACATCTGCTTGACTTCAACAAATATGGCCTGATGAAATATCCGTTGAAACACCTGGGTTCCCCTCTTAATCAGAGATCAAGACAATATGTTACTTCTTCCATATCGCTTTACAATGAGTCCATATATGCTGTGGTGGCATGGACCCAAATTTAGGAAGAATGCAGAATGAGAAAGTCATTGAGCAAACATCGCAAAAAAAAATGCTATAAATGGCTAGACTACCAGTCTTTACTATAGCAACATACTGTTTGCATCACCTCCTCCACCTCATTGCTCTTGCACCGAGATGTTCTCCCATCTTTGTGTGAAAGTCACATGGGCGTTGAAAGCAGGCTATCCCCAAAAATCCTGCTTGATCATCACTTGCAGCATCATTTACTGGAAAAATATGGGCTCTAACTGACTCTAATGTCCATTATTCCTCGTGATTCCTCGTTATTTCTTGTTATTCATGGCTCCTGATGGCTGAATCCCACATGTGGGATGCTTGTCCCCCCATTTGGCTTCAGCCTAGCCCGGTCAATGGGTCGATGGCACAGTTCAAGACATCTTCGATGCTTTCGCAGCCCTCGAAGTTCCAAGGACACATGGAATAGGCAGCATTGGCCTGACGAGGTGAACCCATGACGGATCCATGGTGCTGCTATATATGGTGTGCCATGGATCCCATCAACAAAAAACCCAGTCATGTTAGCATTAATATACAAGAAAACCATGGATCCGTCATGGGTAATGGGAAATGCCTTCTGATTTTGTGGGGAGATATCATGGAAATATCGGGATATAGTGTGGATTCTATGGATTCATATCCATGGATTTTTAACACGAAGTAGTATAGGACCTATAGGATATTCCAGGATATTTCTATTCTAGTTTTACTATATTGGGATATATTGAAGATGATTTTTAACCAGACATATTTAGGATATTATGGGGATATCAAAATGGGATTTCTACCCACGGCCCCACGATCCCCACGGCCTCCTTCCAGTCAGCCACCTCGATGCTTGGAACCCAAGGCTCCTTTCGCGATCCGTTTCCGAAGCGTTTTTTCTCTGCAAATATCTGTGCCATGCCAATGATATTAGTGGTAGTTTCATATGGTCCCATATTTTACATATATATATATATTGTTCGGTATTATTAAATATGGTTTTATATAGTTTGAAATTTGATGTAGTTTAGTTTGGTTTTATCTGGATAGGGAGAATATTTTGGGATAATCATGGGCCAATCATAGGATATTAATGGATTGAAAAATGGTATCCCATGGAATGATGTTCCTGGCAGGATATCCCCCAACATGATCCAAGCCAATGAATTCTTTGGCAACCAAAACTCGTTTCCGGAGAAGATCTCAACTGAGGAATGCGGGATTGATACCGCGGTAAACGTACCAAAAGAATCCAAAAGATGTGGAAAACCCAATGGAAACAAAAAAAACTTCGGACAAGCTACATTCATGTTGGCTTTTCTATACATCTTCTACGTTTGCAGGAGTGCATCCCATTCTGAATGTCTGCTTCAAAAACGTCGGTCAAGTTACGTCGGATTTGCTTATTGTCATCCCATAGTGGGAATCCTTATTTGGGTGTGTCTGAAAATAGTGTACCCCTAAACCCAATGGTTTTGCTGATCATTATCCCTATTAAATGGCTATAATTGGGAATATACCCTATTTTCAGACAAACCCATTTGGTGATGACCATCCCCTTTGATGGCTATATTTTGTTCTTGACCACACGTAACGACGTATGGTTTTTGTATTGTTGTCATATGTTGTCATTCTTTATGCCTTTGTTGTGGTTGTTTGATTTGTTTGATGTGCAAGGCTTTCGTCCTTTTTGTTGGAGGGTCGGTCCGAGGGGGCCTTGAGAGTCTGTTGCAAGCAGTGGATTTTGAACAGCTCTGGCAGTTTTTTGACAAGACCCCATACCCTCTGGTAATTTAACATAACTATGCAAAATCACCATTTATAGTGGATTCCCCCATGAACAATTGTGATGTTCCATAGTTTTTTGCTAACGTTTACCAGAGGGTACAAACTGTGAAGGTGGAAGGTTTGTCAATGATGCGATCAAACATTCTGGAGATGTGAAAAAAATTCGACGCTGGCTTCATTTTCTTGCAAGGCACCGGAAAAAAAAGCTCAAGGAACTCGAGGAATTCGATGATTCATCCCCTCTATACATGTCTTTTCTACCTTAGATCCAT
>Ga0126342_10017941_pt1 | contig 12184 bp, 9 predicted proteins | sample Cyp1metagenome_FD_92528 | JGI IMG/M metagenome (GOLD analysis project Ga0126342, IMG submission 92528) | Coral microbial communities from Lord Howe Island, Old Settlement Bay, Australia - Cyphastrea 1 metagenome | ecosystem: Host-associated > Invertebrates > Cnidaria > Coral ... | reverse complement strand
AAGATATGCCAGATAGAATGCCAAATAGAATGTCACAAGATATGTCAGATAGAATGCCAGAAGATGTGCCAGTAAGAACATGTATAAATGTCATGGTGGGGATCACACGAAGTAAAGTAATTAACATATTTGATTTCGTAATTTCAAAACTGTGCAATTCAAGTAGGGCGGTGTTTTTCTAAGGAAAAATGCTAAACATAGCTTCGAAAATGCACTTCTTGTACGTTGCCATTTTTCTAGGATACCTCAAATTGGTTTGATGTCTGTTGCTAGATTTTCTTGGGTCCCAAATTTATACAACCTACATTTTCTACTAGAAAATCACAGGCCCCAACCTGACCCGGTTAACTCGTACAGGGATGTTTTCTTGGTAGCTCACATCATCAAGGATTTCCTTTGTATTTTAACAGGAATTATCCAAAACAAATGTTATAGCTGATACATCGGATTGTTGTTGATGGCACATCCATTGGGTGACCCAAAAATCAAAACTGAGTGGATGAATTTGTTTGTTGTAGTTTGTTTGGGCAACACCACAGATCAAAAACAAACATGGTTTATTTTTTGTTTTTCCAGTGGATTTTGTTGTGTTAACATTTTTTGAGTACGTTGCGTTTCCCTATCACAAAGACGAAACCAAATTTTGGAACTAATTTTTAGTAGTAATTCGAGTATATTGTTTGCAACGTGGTGCCCCATTGACGATATCTATCATCGACCAAACAATGAACAAAGTTATGGCACCGCCTAGTTGTGTTAGATACATCCCATGAAATATCCCCGTGATACTGATGGTTTCTCCAATCTGTTCCAGTTTTTGTATGAATTCAAAAAAAATCGCCAGTTATTCCATATTACCGCTAATATACCCTTTATTATCCCAGTTTGTTTTCAGAAACAACGTTCCATTGCTTTTGTTGAAACACACGCAACCCAATGTTCGATCAGAAACAGCAAACCCGACCGGGAGATATTGAACAGAAACAGTGTCTCCACATGGTTTGGTCAATGGGGTAGCCCTTCAAAGTGGTGCCCACCCGATAGCAAAGTTGGCAAACATAAGCAAATTCGTATGGGGGTTTCTGAAAAGTGGGGAGTCCCCAAGTCAACATAGATTTCAATATTAGTCAATATTAGTTACAGTCATCCATGACTTGGATAATGAGAGGGGCTACCCGCCATAACAAAACGGACACCTTCATATAGTTCATATAGCTGTTGAGGTTTATGACCCATGTTTAAACTGGGGGGCACCACAATGTAACCACAGCGACATGAGGTGCACCACACATTTCCTATCCCCAAACTGGTTTTAATACTGGGTATGGTTTCATCATGCTTAACTTCAATGGACTGGCTTAAGGGAAAATCTTAACCGGAAACTGCCGGAAACCATAGATTTTCCCATAAAATATGCGGGTGTCCTGTAATTCCCTTGAACCAATTCATTGGTCTTACCCCAAATCCCAGCCAGTTATGCTGGGATATGGTACAGGATGTTAAAGGTCATCAGGTGAAATCTGGTGAAACTATGGGTCTAAATCAAATCCTCCTTTGTTTTTAATGATGATGACTGACCCATCATGATGATGACTGACCCATCATGATTCGTAACTATGAAATCCATGTATCCCTTGAATCGTAACGGTGTTAAATCCCACGAAATATTCACGGAGATTTCTTCATGTTTGGTTCATGATGTTGCCATATGTTCTAAGAACAAGGAAACCATGATATATCCAAACCTTGGTATTGGTCCGATGTTCAATGGTTGATCCAATATTTCCCATGACATGGGGTACCCCAATAGCTGGATTGTTTATTTCATGGAAAATCCATCTATAAATGGATGATTTAGAGGCAACCCCCATGACTTAAGAAACCTCCATATATCCATGATTTTCCCATAGTGTTCATCTGGTTGGTGGTTTGGAACATTTTTTATTTTCCTATATATTGGGAATAATCATTGCAACTGACTAATATTTTTCAGAGGGCTAGGTCAACCACCAACCAGTCATGGTTTTCATCGGTATTTCGTGTTTTTTCTCTCCCACGATTTTGATCCATGGCCCAACCGCAGACGGTGCCTGGCCTTGCGGCCATGGATGATGCCAGAAGAGACAAACTTCGCATCCAACAGTCGCTGGTCGCGGATTCCGTGGCACCTGTGTGTGTTGTTTGTTTCATGTGTTTTGGAGATGTTAGGGATATAACAGATCCATGTATATCATATTGTTTGGGATATGACCATCAAATTCTTTGGAGATCTAAACTACCTGGGTAATCTCTGAAAAGAATGGGATTTGAATGGGATTTTCATATCCAACGATAGATGAAACATTGGATTTGAATGGGATTTTACGCATCAAATTGCATGGGGAAAATGATGGGTTTTTCCCATCGAGAATAGAATGAGAATTATTGGGTCAAGCAACTGGATGGTAGTTTAATAGGAATTCCACTCAGTTAATTAATGATGGGTATTTTAATAGGGGAATTCCTATTAAACTACCCATCCAGTGTTAATTTATGGGTAGTTTAATGATGGGTATTTTGTTGCAGGCTATCATAGAGTATCATTTTGATTGGCAATGTTCCGATGTTTGCAGGAACTGTGGTGCTCATGTCATGATGGACATGGACATGTTAAATTTTAGGTGGGTTAGATGTGAAAACATATGGGATAACATGGAACAAAAAGTGGATGATAGTGCGATGTGTAGGAACGGAAAGTAAATGATAGCCGCAAGGGGGCGGAATTGTGTCTATAGAATTCTGAGCTACCCTGTTTTTAAGTCTGTTTAATATTGGATACTTTGTGTAAAACATTTAATTATCGTGGGATCATGTGGGATCTCTATGGATTTTCAAAGTACTGGGAATTAATATGGGTTTGATATTGGATGATATGGGAGTGTGGTGTCATGTTCACGTGGGGTTCATGCGATTTACACGCAATTGTCCCGGGAGATACTAGTGAGTCCAAAAGCATCCAAAAGCCCTGCTTGTTTAGTTTCTTTTGCAATGGAAATCCAACTGATTTAGCCAACAATATATCAGAATTAGCGGTTTTCACCGTGAACAACATGGGGACATGATTGATAAGTGATGGTTGATTCATGATTGTAGAAGACTAGTCGCTAGCCTTGATATCGGGGATGGCCACGCATCCATGAGTTGGAAATTTCCATCTACCAATGTGTTTTTCTTCAATGTCCAAACAGTCTTCAGAAATGGCTACTGAAGTCATTGACACCGCTCATTTGGGCGTCTCCCAAAAATTACAAGGATATACATCGAACGAAAACAATGTCAATAGGATACACCATCTCATGGTTTACTAGAAATTTCCCTATTGATATGTGCTTAGTAACCATGATAGTGCACCTGGTGATCCTGGGATAGACACCCTTCCGATATTACTGGGTTAAGCAACGTTCGATTCCTCCAATGTGGCGCCCCAGAAGCTAAGTTGCTTGGAAAGTAAGCTGATTAGGGCTATATCAAACTAAATCTGGTTGGTGGTTTGGAACATGTTTTATTTTTCGATTCAGTTGGGAATGTCATCATCCCAACTGCTACTCACTCCATCATTTTTCAGAGGTGTAGGTCAACCACCAACCAGAAATAATGGGGATCACAACACAACACAAAAATCACGGGGTACCAGTGAAATGCCCTCCCTATTCCTTTTTAGCAGTGCTCAAACCCCTGCTGGCTGATTATAGGGGATATCATGGGATATATATATATATATACTACCCAATATATTGGGATTATAGTAAGGGGAATCTCTATTAACCAATCAGTATTATGGAATGATAGACGGATTTTGAACGCTGCTCAATTGCCATGTACTGTATATCACCATTTTATGGGGACCCACTCCAGCATGTCCCTTAACATGTCACCGGATCGTCTCTGTCGAGGATGTTGGCGATCGGTACCTCAGGCTGTGCCTCCTTTTGATTCGGGGTGAAGTGATGGACATAGCCAACATCATAGCCATAGCTATTTAACCAAAAAAACATGTTGGCTTCAGCAACGATAATGGGACACAATTGAAAACATCATTATTAGATTAGATTAGATTGATAATTAATTATGATGGAAAACATGCCAGTAAACATGGTGATTTTACCAGCAACAATTGGGATGTTTAATGCATATCGTGGAGATATGTGGAGAGAATAGTCTGATCCATCTGCAAGGTGGGTCCCCCCAAATTATCTAAGCTGGTTTAGTTCTAGTAGTTCTAGGTGATTTCCATGGTGATTCCTATGGTTTACAACAAAGATTCGTCACAACGGAACCAGAAACTCACCGCATGTCCCGGACGGTCGTTTTTGCCAGAGATCCCTGGACAGGTCCCATGCGGCATAGGGACGAACCTTAAGATGTTTTCCATAGGTCATACTTTTCCATAGTTTTCCATCATTTTCCATCATATTGTCCATATAATTTTCCGACCCGTGATTATTATTTGTTGTTCACGTGTTTTATATGACATTATGACATCATTATGACATGTACCATTGTGAAAAAACCCGTGTTTTCCCCCACGTTTGTCTATGTGACATAGCCAGCAATATCTCATGTGCCATAGCCAGCAATATCTCAAAGCCAGCTGATCTGCGACCACCCAGATCACTGGGAGGATCATCCCACTCAAGGAGTACCACTGTGTAGTTCGGAACGATATTTTTTCACCGCGATTTCTTGACCCAGTTACCATCTGGTTATGACATGTTATGATTAACATTGCTATGGAAAATCACCATTTTTGAATATGTTTAATAGGTAAACCATCTATTTCTATGGGCCATCGAAAAAACATGGCTATGCTAAATATCCAGAGGGTATCTATTACTGTATTACGGTAGTAGCTTAAGCTACGTGCGGTGGGATGATCCTCCGATGATCCTCCGAAAAAAGCACCTTATGAAAATATGCAGATTGATCAGATTGGAGTTATGGGATGATCATAGCCGTAATCTTGGGGACCTGGCAAGTTACCAGGTGGTTTTTTATCCTCCAATTAGATCACTCACTGCGGTTTGCAGCATTCACCTTGAAGTCGGGATGTTTACCCCCGGCTAAAAGAAAAAGCCAGTGATCCAAATAACAACTCGTTGATATCCAAATATGTGCTAGTTTGTGAACAATAACCACATGTATACTGTAGCCTAATTATTGGTGAGTACACTAATACAAACCAATTGTTTAACCATCCTCAAAGCCCAATTCCGGAAATAATTCGCCATGGTGCCATGGTTGTTTCCCGTTGCTAGTGAAGAACCCCTACATTGCACAAATGGTTGGAACATGTTGGAACCGGGGAGACCGCGCCTTGGCTATTGCTGGTTGGAACTGAGGTCCCTTGAACTCTTCCATTGATGTTTCCTTGTCCAGACAATGTGGAATTCTGGGAGAATATTGGAAGAAAATCTATTGTATTACTTAGCAATCCCTCAGTCTAATTTATCCAGAGCTCAAGGTGGGCCCCCCAATTTTTAAGTTGCTTTGCAAGCCCCATGAGTCATATCCCCTCAACCCCGGGTAATCAAGTCATATCTCAACTTGGCTATGACTTTGGTGAGTCCCCCATAGGAAACCATCGGAAAATGTTGATTTCACCAACAAGAAAGGGGATTTCAGAAAGGATTCATCGCTGAATGCTGATGACTGTCGCGGATTTTTGTTGGCCGAAAACTCCGCCAGATCCCTTGGGCAAAAGTTCGTGGGGGCCCAGTTGGGAGGGTGTAGACTCCGGTGGGCGTCATCGGCTCCATGGCTAGCTGGAAAATCCCGCCAAAAGATGGGCATTGAAATGGGAAAATATGGGAAAATGATCATGATTAATGGCGTTTTCATGGAAAGTCATTTTATAAATATGGAGTTTTTTACTTGAAAAAATATGGACAAATCATCTATGAATGGGTTCCAGCAAGCCATGTTTGATTAACCGAGGGTAGGTGAAATTTGAGATGTCTGGCCAGTTTAATGGGATACATACTCACAAAACTAACAAATCGAATAGGATATATGACTAACAACCAATGGGATAACTGAGAAGTTGATCGAGAGTATCAGCACCGGATACGCCGTTACTTAGCAAGCAATGGAGACGATCCGGGAGCATCATGGCACCCTCCGGGCCATCCAGGAGGGTCTTAAGAATATCACTACTAGCGATGAGCAAACCTATTATTTTCCCAGGCGGGACAAGAGCAAGGATGAGCGTGGCGTCAGGGGCCCTCAGCTTTTTGTGCTGCGGAACCAGCTTTTTTGGCTTCCGTTTTGTTATGGTGGTACCCCAAGTATCATCCATGTTCATAGGATTTTCCATGATAAAAACTCCTTGTTTGGGGTACTCGTTTTTTTTTTGGAAAGCCCTATTTTTTCAAGTGATGATCCGCGAAATTTGAAAATGATGTTGAACACTTTTCACCTTGGATTATATGTGTATAGGTAAATTAGTGTGAAACCTCACTGGAATCATGGTTGGGATTCGGGGAATTATCCCCAAAGAATAGCCTTATTTCAGCTTAGTGAATTGTTGTAATTTACCCAGATTGTCTTTTTGCTGGTGAAACATAACCATAATGGGATATGAATCACGAATCAAAAACAAACAATTTTTGTGTTGACCAACAACCAATTATGATATAACCTCTGGTAATCAAACATGGCAATTGAACATGCCCTATTTATAGAGGATTTTCCCATTTAATTAAACCTCCATTTGTAGGGGATTGTGCATTGGTTACCAGAAGGTAGTGAGTACGGTCATAATGGAACATAAACCTTCAATGTAGTGGGGATACCATCAAAACGGCTGGAATTGAAGTTCGAAAAATTGTGGATATAGCGGGATTGGGTATAATACATAATTTATGTATATATGACATAATATACTGTATATATAGACATAATATACTGTATATATATATCATGGGATTGTCATGGGAAAACATCAGCAAGTAGAAAACATACAGGGGGAAACCATAAATAACATGACAGACGGTCTTATGGTAGATATATCAAACTAGTCGGTTTATATAAGCCAACAAACATATCTGGAAGGCACCACATTGTAACTACTTGAAGGATCATCCTGCAGATCGTAGCTGGTTAGTAATAAATCCCGCTAATATCCCATATATTTCCCATTATCCTATATGATTCCCAGTTTTTATCAAAAAATCCCATATATTCCCACAGTTATCCCACTAAAAATTATTATTCCCATATTATTTCCCATTGATATCCCATGATTTCCCCAGTTAAAAATTTCCCATGGCCATGGCCATGGAACCCCACCGCTCCCGACTCATCCCATGAGCCCAGGGAGACGAAGGTGCCATGGTAAGGGGGATCGGATCGGAAAGAGCCATGGAGAGCCATGGAGAGCCATGGAGAGCTGGTCATGGTTAGTGTAGGTTAGTGGTTTTCATGATCCAAAAAATACCATAATTTCTATGGTAATTATGAAAACCATCATTTACTGACCATAATTGATGGTACTAATGATGGTTAATGATGGTAATCTCAGACGACTGGAGGCAGTCACATTTCAAAGCAGGCGATTTGCACAGTGCTAGTATCACACATAGATGATTGAGTGGTATCATGACATTTTCATACTAATAATGGCAATCTAGATATTGCCGATCAGCTATGGTCTAGTATCACACAGAATTAAATTGAGAATCCTATGATCTAGAATCTAGACCATACCTCAATTTACTCTCATCGGTACATGGTATCCTAAAGGAACATCGGTACATAGGTACATGGCGAACCCTGAAATCATCCGAAATCGCTGGATGTTCATCCATGTTCATCCCCCGAATTGTTAATGGAAAATACCAAAACACATGGTATATCCCCAGTGTTCTCTCATTTCCAACAATTATTGTTCCATCAACCATGGTTATCCATGGTTATCCCACTAGCCAACTTGATTCATCCCATGTGCAGGTCGGAAAGACGAAGAAAAGAAAAAGAAGAAAAAGAAGAAGAAAGACGTCGGTAACGAGGCGAGGTGAATGTGAAAACTCACCTGTACTTATGTTTTGATTTTCTTTTAATTCGGATTCGTTAATGGGGAACTAGTATGAACTAGGGCGGTAAAGATCAGTTGGTGAAAACTCGTTGGTTGATGGCATGGGGATGTAAGGAACTAATAAGCAACTACTAGTCATGGATGTGAATGGGGTTCATATCATTTTATATGAAGGTTTCCTAAATGAGGGTAGCCCCAAATCATCCATTTGAATCTTGAATCGGTGTTACATTGTAAACCATCCATTTTCGAAGTACCCCTTGGGAAACCTCCATTGTAACCATGAATCTTCACCTGGCATCATTGGGGTTTCACGGATCACCTGCACTGCTGTGACCTGAGTCCCCAGACATTTCCATGCTCACCTCGTGTCCACCGAAAAAATACCAGTGATAGATTTGATGAAACTTAGCGAAACGATTCAACCAGTGAATCACTATGACTGGTTGGTGATTTGGAACATTTTTTTTTCTCCATATATTGGGAATAGTAATCCCAACTGACTAATATTTTTCAGAGGGGTTGAAACCACCAACCAGATGAATACGGGTTGCTGAAATCAATTGAAGTCACCGGGTCTTGTGATATTTTCTTCCGCCGATACGAATTGTGAAGATGATTTCAGAGCCGTAGATAGCCCAATTCTCCACCGGTTGGTGATTTGATAGAGGTGTTTTTCAGGGTCAAGTTGCAGGGTTGATCTTCCCAGTAATTGTTCTATGAAAATCGGGGTCAATACTTTGTAATGCCGTAAATCTCAATGATATACTCAAAAGATTGATGGTTTATATATATATATGTTTATACTTCCCAATTCTGGCCGTTTGTTTCCCTAATTGCTGGTTTTGACCTCATATCTGCCATGGTCGAAAGATGGATTTACCCTCTGGTTATTTAAGAGTTCGCCATGGTTTTTCGATGGCCCATGGAAATGGATGGTTTACCTGGGTTTACCTATGAAAAAAATTGGGTGGTGATTTTCCATGGCCCATAGAAATAGATTCATAGATGGTTTACCTATTAATAGCCTGGTGATTTTACATGACAAACTGTGAGTGTCATAACCAGATAGTAAGTTGGTTTACCTATTAAAAATGGTGATTTTCTATGGTTATGTCAGCCATCTTGGGGGATGATTCATCATCAATCCATTGGGATTTTTACACATCGGATGGATGACCATAGACCATACGGATACCGTAACGGATCGGATTCCCATGGGATGACCAGGTCGCGGTTTTGCTGGTGCCCCCCTGGATATAAGTTGGTGTAGTCCCATGTATATGTATATATATATATATGATTATATATATATATATATATATATTTATAGCTATAGATATAGACATACATAAACCCAAGTTATTGGACTTATAACTTACCACCGTGTATTAACTTATTAAATCTTAAACTATGGATATAAAATGTATATATCTTACAACCCAACTTCACCAAGGCACGATTTGGGGCGGCAGCTTGCTGGTTGATCTGGGTAAATTATAACGACCTCACTGTTCTCCCTCACTGGAATCATGGTTAGTATATATATAAGGAGAATCTTCTCCAAGGTAGCCTGATTTCTGGTTCGTGAAATATTACCCAGATTGATGCTTATATAGCTCCTATTGATTGGTTACGGAATGGGAGGTTACCCTCTGGTAACATAGCTATGGTATAGATGGCGGATGGAACTATGCCTATGGTTTCAGGGTTCCCAATATGGGGTGGATTACCATGAAGCATATTACCAAACATCATGTAACTTGACCCTAGCACATAAGTAAGCCCATTGATATCCATCAACTATATTCCCATTTGGTTAGTCGTATTCATCTATATCTCATGAAGTATCATCATGAATTACATGAATGGTTGCGAACATATGGGAATGGATCAAAATCATTCAAAACCTATAAAAACCCGTATGAAATACATTGAAACATCCTATTTTTGGAGGATTTCTTCCATCCCAGCGATTTTCTGGTGATTTCACCGGGCCATCCGAACCGCCATCCGATCTTTTGCCTTTCGCCGCCAGGAAGCTGTCGATCTGACTGAGGATGACCCTGGGGAAGGCGAGCGATGGAAATCGACGGGATCTATACCATTGATATATACCAAATATTATCTATATATCAATGGTATATATCAATGGTATATATCTATAATAGGATATAGAATATAGGATATATCTATTATAGATATATATATATATATATATTTATCTAGTATCTATATATCAATGGATCTACAGATAAATATTAGAGATAATGGATATTGATCTATACCAATCATTTGATCTATAGATAATTTGGATATGATAATCTCTATATATATATATATGGATATCCAGTATAGTACTGTAAATATGATCTAAATATAGATAATTATATTCTCTATACTGTAATTATATCCATATTATAGTAAAACTACATGTATCATATGGATCTACACTATGGATTATCATATTGTTTACTCGTTTATAGTATAGTTTAGTATCTCTATAGTCATCCCCAAATAGATGAAATTGGTGAAACAAATGGAAAATTGCAAATTGTTCCCGTTTCCCTACTAATTTGATGATGATGATGATGATGATCTTGATGTACTTTTCCATCTATTTGGCTAACTTTGGGGATGACGGTAGAGGTTTGCATTTTTTGTAACTATAGGGGATATTTGCGGGACTGTTTGTGCTGCTATGTGTTTTTGTTGCAGGGTAATTATCTAAGATCCATGGATCGGTGGACAAAGATTGTCTACAGCCGACAGTGCTAGATAGTGCTAGATAAGTATAAATAAATGTATTGATACTGTAGATAGCTAGATCGATGGATAGATAGATGCGTAGGCATACAGATAGAAAGATAGATTGATAGATGTGCATAAGAATGCGTTTCTATACGCTTGACAGATGTTGAGAACAACAAGAGATGGGCCAAGATTTGACAGTCAGTGAATGGTAGTTCCCAGTTGCGACAGATTCAGCCACTTACCAACCATAGATTCTAACTTTATGGATATTCTTGGATGATTCCGATAAAACCTATATCTTACCGTGTGGAGAGACGTAGCAGATCATATCTCCTCAGTGGTTCAGCCCAGTTCAATGCTAAAGTTGCTGAATATTTGCAAGTCTCGGTATGTTACAACTTGACCTGGTTCCGACCGGTCAAGACCTATGATGCTTTGGCGGGTGCACGTAGATTTGTCACTTTCGTAGATGTGCACCGCGGGGCAAGGGTTTTGGTCCGTCGCTCTATCTCCATTTCGCTTGCTTAAGTACCAGTTTGATCCATGCCTGGTGGTTTCAGCAGTAGTGTTGCTGTCCATCCAAGAACATTATCAGAATGATCAGATGCACATGGTTGGGGCGTGGGTGGATTTGCCACCATCCAAACGTTGCTTGGTAACATCCTCATGTTTGTTGGTAGTATCTCATCTCTCCCGTTTGATGGTTGAAATGCGCCCGCTCAAGGGTGGATGTGTATCAAATCGTCATGGTGTTCTTTGTTTTGTTCTTTGTTTTATTTGCCTTATTCGCATACTATGCCTTAACAACTTAACAATACTTGACAATACTTAATAATACTTATACATATCAATACTTAACAATACTCAGCAGTACTCAACACTACTTAACACTAGTCAACACTACTCAACACTACTTAACACTACTTAACAATAATTAACACGACTTAACAATATATGAATGATATAATTATGACATGTTAAGTCATTTGAAACGATGTTCTCTAGCCGTTACTAGGTTCGTGTACATATGATCATCCTTGTTTGACTGCTTGAGCCGTTACTAAGATAGGTCTCGGAGAGACACACATTTTTTGGATATGTATGAATACGCTATGCTTGTAGTAACCCGCAAAAAGAAAACTAGAAGTTGAACACCTGGAAATTCTGGGGAAAACATCATCGACAGATGCATCCTGGAGACAGAAAAAAGGGTGCATCTGTTTGGGATTACCATAGATCCATATGAGCAAGGGTCAAAAGACGCTATGAAAGGCTTCAATTACGATCCGCCATCACTACTCAAAATATGTGATTTACTGTGTGTAGCGATAGGGGGCCTTATGTAGCGATACCTCTTTT
>Ga0126342_10017940_pt1 | contig 12186 bp, 6 predicted proteins | sample Cyp1metagenome_FD_92528 | JGI IMG/M metagenome (GOLD analysis project Ga0126342, IMG submission 92528) | Coral microbial communities from Lord Howe Island, Old Settlement Bay, Australia - Cyphastrea 1 metagenome | ecosystem: Host-associated > Invertebrates > Cnidaria > Coral ... | reverse complement strand
CGGAAGGCGCAGCAAACACTTTTCTACCAAGCTTGAGCCAATATATCATTGGCAAGTGTCTGTTTGACCGGCAGCTATTATATACACAAGTGCATGTACACTACTGCCTAGTTCCCTTTGACACCCCCCATGTCTACGACAGTTTCATGTCGTAGGCACGAGAGAGGGAACTTTGAATTAAGTCTACCTGCAGCCCTACGCCTATTCAAAAGAAAAGAGATTTCGGTTCACCCATCACCGACGTCCGATGGACGTTCAGGGTCAGGGATCCCCTACTTTCGCTGTCGTTGGCAAAGCGCTAGGCTACTATGTACAAGATAAATCTACTGCATACCCATGTCTATCCTACTAATCTAACGCGCGCTTGTCGCTCGTCCGATGGACGGTAGCGACTGCTTGGATAGCTTTCGGACATTGACACATGCAGATTATAATTCATCTGTACAACGCAGATATCATGCAGATTGGGAAGACAAATCGCGAGAACCTAAGCGAATTAAGACGCTGCCACGCTCAGAGTCCTCTCAGTTGGTCTTATTCAGAATCATCATCCAGCGAAGGTAATGGTTTACTCATCGCGACGGACTTTCTTCCATTTTGGTGTGGCTTGGGACTTTTCCGATGTTGATGGTCTTGAATGTTTGGGAGCGGCTTTGGCAGCAGAAGAGGAGGAAGTAGAACTTGGCCCCGCTGTCCTTGGCATCGCCTTTGGTTGTGGTGATGATGATGAGGACGGAGCAGAACCCGATGCCTTTGCCTTTGCTGGTGGGGCTCTAGGTCCTCTGGCTTTGGGTTCCCCCGATGGGGGATGTCCCTTTTGTGTTGGACCTGATTTCGCGGCGGCATCAGCGGCTGCTTCCCTTACACCTGCATTGTCAGCTACCGATTTGAAGACGGTCTGCGTGACTTCCTCTTCCAAGTTAGGGGTCATCTTGGTCTTCATCTCGATCTTTCCCCGAACCGATTCAGCTTCCGCATACTGCAACGCGTATGCTATCTTCCCAATAAAGATCGCTGGGAGATGTACTCCACACTGCTGTGCAGTGATCAACAACTCAATCCTAGCTTCCTTTTCACGAAGACTGAGGAATACTGAAAACGCAGGGATGTCGATGCAATTCGGAAAACCATGATTCCCAGTCCTGAAATAGGTGTAGTGCTCGGCATCTGGATAAGCTCCCTTCAAGAGTCTTCTCAAAAAGTCGCTTATCTTCTCTCTCATCACTTTGTTCTTCTCCATTGTGTTCTGCTGCTTGGTCATAGGAATGAGGAAGGACAAAGACTCAGGAGTGTATCCTGCCAAGACAAGATATTCCATCATCCTCTCATAGGTTTCAAGGGTCAGGACAACGTCCATGAGCATCTCTTTGGGTCTTCCATTGTAGAGCTTTGTTCTCTTGGACCATTTCACATCCTTCTCCTTGTCCTCAAACAATGCATTAAGCTCATCTTCGCTGGGGCGCTTCAGGGATCCATCTTCGTTATCTCCAGTGTATGGACAAAATCCATCAAGGTCAATGCGTCCCAATGGTCCGGTTGTCATCATGTCATGATATTCTTCCGGCTTCATCGTGACCCTTTGCTTGTAATAGAATTTGTACATTGCTAGGATTTTGGCGATGGTGGCGTTGTCGAAGAGATGAGCCGCGGTCTCAGAAACATCATTGTTGATAAGACCTCTCACGGGCATCTTCTTACTCCCTGCCTCCAAATTCAGCGCCCAGGCCGGTAATTTCACCGGTTCTTCAGTTTCCGGTGGAGGTTCCATCTCTTCGTCTTCATCTTCGACGATCGCGTCCTCTTCGGCCTCTTGTTTCATTTCTTCATCCTCCTCATCATAATCAACTTCATCAGGGTTGAATCCGTAGTCGTTCTGCTTTGCAGTTTCTTGCGCCTCATGGACGGTGTCGTTGAACATAGACTCTTCCTGTCGACGCACCTCTTCGTCGAGCTCTTTCTTATTGGCCTCATCTGCATCTTCTTCTTGTTGTGGTCGAATTCGATAAGGCCGAACATTCAAGGCACACCGAGAATTTGGTTGGCGTTTCATTCAAGCAGTGTGGACAATGTCGACATCCGGCCTCGGAGACCGCCTTGCGCTCGACAATGTAGTCAATGATCTTGATTCGCGCCATGTAATGCTCCTGTCCACCCTCCTTGATCAAGTGGTTCTCCAGCTGGTTGACAAGATGCATTGCCTCCATCGTCAGCTCATCATCGGGCTGCTTCTCGGTGTTGATGCACTGGTTGGCAATCCTCAACACGGACTCCTTCGTCACCATGGTCTTTGACTTCACAGTTCCAGACCTGACAACCTGGTCGTCGCCCGATGGTACGAACAACCGGTGCCATGAAGGATCCTTGGGGTCCTTTGTGTCTTGGATCCATCCGCCACGGATCTTGGAAAATGGGACGATCTTGTCGGTGACAATCTGGCCTGAATCAGTCAGGCGTCCACCAAACTCAACCATCAGGGTCTCGGTCGGGATGTACAGACACATGTATCCTCCACCTCGAGTGTCAACGCTCTTTGTAATGCTCCAAGACTGATGGTCCCACAGGGCATATGGGTTGAAAAAGGTGAACATTCGGTGTCCAACTTCCAAACCTCCAGGAATGAGACCTTCTTTCCAGATGCTTCGGAGGTGCATTCGACGTGTAATGTGAAAACATACTAGAAGTGAAATCAGTGTGCTTGGGGCGAAGGGATTCGAAAGCAACGATGTCATCAAAGTAACGTCATCCCTTTTCCCAGCTTTGTGTCCTGTTGGCGCCCTGATTGCGACGGGATATAGTAGCAAACCATCCACAGGGATCTTGGTGCTGTTGTCGATGTTGTTGTTGACACAGGTCGGGCTCTTGCGGTCAATGCGTGGAGGTACCCCAAACGCTAGGATCTGCTCCCTGACACGTCGACCGTACCTGGCACAGTGAAACATAATCTTAAAAACAACAACTGCATCCTGTAGTTTGCCTCATCGCGATTCCATGAGCCCTTGTCGTTGGATCTTCCCCTGGGTGCTAGGAATACATGAGGACGTCTGCAATAATCATGTTTCCACACGGCCTCACATCTGAGAACATCATCGATCGGCACCCATCCGGCATCATCGCAGTACAAACTCTGACCTTCCAATGCCTTGCCAACTTGGTGTCGTAGGATTCGGTTGAGAACCTGGCTCACCTTGTCCTCGTACCTGCTCAACTTGTTGTTGTTGTCGAACGTGTAGTTGTTCTCGTACTCGACACCTTTGAAGAACTCATAGTTGTGGAAGTGGCATCCCGTCGTTGGGATAATTTTCAAGAAACCATCCGTCGGAGCTTCGATCCTCTTGTAGTATTCCTTCCGGGTGTTGACGTCTGAATAACTCGCGAGGAAATCTGGGACAGTCCAAGAATCTCCTCCTCCGCGCAAGATTGCTTCTCGGATCACTTCATGGAGGTCGTTGGATCTGTTGGGACCTACCTTAGATACTTCGCGGCCCTCAATACAGAATGGTCCGGCCTCGTCAAGATCTCCGACTTCTGCCATAGTCCGGATGGAATCATACCAATGGAAGTCTCCACTTCTGGCTTCTGCGGGCTCTTCATGACTTCCTGATTCTCCTGACCCTTCTTTGCCTCTTTGTCCTCTCGGCGACATCTCGACATCTTCTTGACTTGCACTGTCGGCCTCGAGCGTTGCTCGGAGGGCTTTCAGTGTTTTCTTGATGTTGATGCGCTTCTCATCCTGGCACTCGTCATGCCCGTGCTGGGTACTTCCACAATACAAGCACACGCTGACGTTTTCGGAGACCGTGTACAGGTTGCCCAGGGCGTCCAGAAGTTGTTGACGACCAGACATCTCAGACTCACGAACAATGTCAGTAGCATTGACCTGGGGTTCCTCCACCTCTTCCTTGCCAGGGTGAGTCGTTGACTCGTCACCCAGCCCAGTCGTGGTTTCGTCGCCCATGTTGACGTCATCTACTGATATGCCGTGGAGCTTTCGGTACTGAGCAGTAACCTGTGCCTCCTCCCATTTTGTCAGGCAGTTGAAGTCTTCCAAGCGCTCGTAGTTGGGAATCTCGTTGAGGATCTTGAGGACCTTTTCGGCCTCAGCGGGCTGGAGTGTGCAATCGAAGGATCCTTTCCTTTTGTCGTTGATTGTTGATGTTGTTCTTGATGTTGATACAAACTCAGCCAATGACTTCTCCAGACCATTGAGGAACTCAGCCGGGTCGGTTGTGCAGGGGAAGACATTCACCGTTCCCTGGGCCATATTGGCGACGTCAAGGATGCCAAGCCAAAGTTCGATGATGTCACCTGTCTTCTCGGCTGATGCCCTGGTCGGACCAAAAATCTCGTTCCGGTCCTTCGCTTCAGGAACCGCAACCTGCTCAAAGAAGTCCTTGTAGGCGACGTTCCCGCAGTCCTTCGTCACTCGGAAGGCGAGGATGGATCTTCTGGACTGTTCATCATAGATTCTTTCGCGGTAGATGCTGAACTGTTTTCCGCGTCTATTCTTGAAGATCTCTCTCACTTGCTGCGATGGAAGTCGTACTCCCCCCATATGGGATAATGACTTCATCAGATGCTCACCATAAGGCAACAATGCATTCGAAACCAATGATGCAGCCGTGAATGCCAACCATTCTTGGAATCCTTGAGTGATGTCAGCAAACTGGATGCCACAGTTTTCAAATGCGACCTTCATCCTGGCAGCCAGCAGAAGCACCGACTTTCTCGCCTCCAACGTGGGGGACGTTCTTCTGTAGTGATTCTGCGAATTGGCAGAGCAGTTGATGCAGTGCGTTGGTCTGGAGGTGCAAGCCTCAATCTCATCCATGGTCTGAGCGACTCGACACTGTGGACATATGATTTCGGAGGAATCCAAGTCGACATATAGAACCACATGCATTGATTGGTGGCTTCTGGTTCGAGTTCTTGGGTTCGCACCATGGGTTCAATCCATCGAGTCTTGTATCTCTTGTCCCTTGTGAACCTTGTCGTTGTTGCTCCTGGAGGTGGACCTTTCTGGAAGATTGTTGCATCGGCAGTTGCGTAGTCGCCCGGAGTCATCTCGCCGCTGGCAATCCTGAACACTTCGGTGGGTCCGGTGACTCTCTCGAGCTGCTTTTGATCAATGCCTGACTCCTCGGGCTTAAAGGCTCCCTCGTTGAGGGATGACACATAAGTCCGATTCGTCGCGCACATCAGAAACACACGCTGACGAAACAAGTTCTTCTCAACAACAGACCAAATCGCAGTTTTACCCAATGATCCATTTCTGGTAGAGTTCAAACATGAAAACTGCATACCAAATTGTGAATACATCGATCTCCACATTCTTTGATCTGACGTAACCAGAATACCCTGCGACTTCAATGCCTCAATCATCTCAACGGCAATTCTCGAAGTGACAGAGCCCACGCCATTGAACATGGAGTCCTTGTTCACAGCAACGATCACTGGCCGCGACACGTCCTGGTCAAGATCGGTCACACCTTTGACAAACTGTTGCATGAAGTCGTTTTCCAGGATCACATGATGAGGTGGCTTTTGAGCATGAAGGAATTGCAGGGACAGCCATATGTGGACGGTAATCGTCCCTTCTTCAAGGTTACCTTCGGCAATGAACTTCTTCACCTTACCGATCGTTTCCAAGAACTGCTGAATGGGTCGTCCCTTCTCTGATTCATGGATCTTGTAGAACTCAATGGTCCATCCCATGTCTCGAAGGCCCATTCCCATGTCATGGCTCCCCGTCGATGTCCCCACCCGATACATCAAGTCGGTGATAAGAATGGTGGTACCACTTCGAAATTCACCTGCAAGTTTGTCGGAGCTTTTCGTGGAGCTGGGGAATTCAACGATTCGGCACGCCAGCTGGTTGGTGATCTGTTTCTTGATAGCTCCTAATGGGGATGTGTTCGCCTTCTCAATGTCGTGCTGACCAATCATCATCAACATGGAAGCGGTTGAGAAGTAACACCCCGTTCGGGTCAACATTTGGGTCCTCACCAAGTGACTGTAGCACTTCAACCAGTCCTCCTCCTTGATCAATGCGGCAGCATCCTCGGTGACCACTCCTGGATTACAGATCCCGAAGACCATGCATCTGTAGGACGTCACTCTCCTGAGGTACTGAGCCCATCCCGTGATGTTTGTTGCCACAGCAGCAGGTCCTTGGACGATTGATAGCAGGAACGTGTTAAATCCGTCCATCCATGCCGATGTTATAAAATCTGAGTTCCTATGATCGGGCATTGAGGATGTCCTGAAAATGTAACCCGTTGGAACCTTGGCAATCACCCATTCCTTAGGAGCAGGAGGCGTCGACGGCTTCGGCTTTGATGTTGGCGGTTGTTTGAAAGGTGGCCGTTTTGCCGACGCACCAGTCGATCCTGCCGAGGAATCTGCACCTCCTCCGCTGGAGGGTGGGTGAGCTCCCGGGGCAGTTCTCCTTTGTGCATCTGCCTCATTCTGCTGCTGCTGGTTCATCATCACGATAGGTTGAGGATCCCATGATGGAGCGTCTGGCTGACTTGGAGGATTTCTCCCATCTTTGGGCATGAGGGGAATATCCCATCCATCAATGTGGCTGAGATCTGAGGTGCCCTGACCAGCTTGGCTCGATGCCGTGGTTGTGATGTAGTCGCGGAAACAGGAAAAGGTCCTGTTGCGCTCCTCGATGTCGTGAAACATCCCCTTAAAGCCCCCCATTGCCCAGATGTCGTCCCTGAGGTCCAGTGCCCTTTTCATCTTCTTGAGGTTGGTGTCAATGCGTTTGGCCATCTCCTTCATCTTTGCAGCTTTCATGTCTTCCATCTTGCTTTGCCATTCATGCAACATTGCAGACGCCATCAACACGGTCTGCAAGTGCACTACTGCTGCTGTCCTCTCTAGGCTGAGGTCGTAGCGCATCGACATCCAGTCTTGCAGGACATTCTGCAGAATGATGGGCTTTCCTTGGCTGCTGGCCATTCTCGCATTGTGCCTCCTCAGGGCGTAACCCAAGTCGTAGCTCTCATCGTAGAGGATCTTGATCAAGACGGAGATCCTGTTGTCGACGACAGCAAGTTCACATTGTTGGTTCTTCATCGTTTCAAAGGACCATCGTTCCCAGTATGATCGGGTGATATCCATGAATCTGGTTCTCATCCTGATTTGCTGACAATGGCTGTCGTAGGGAGGATAGGTCTGATTCAGGGATCCCATACTGGCAGCACTAGTCCTGGACATCTTCTCCCGGAGCTCCTTCACAGTGATCTCCTTGTTGATCATGCTACTGGGTCCTGAGTACTGATCCTTGAGTGTCTCCCAGAATTCGTCGACCCTGGTGCCGCATTCTTCCGTACAGAGCAACCTCATGATCTCGGCATCATTTCGAGAAGATTGTTCAACTAGCTTGGACAACCTTGACCCCTTGTCCACGAAGTTCGTCATGGGCATTGACAATTCACTGCTATCGGTCACCTTGAAGAGCAACTTGGTGAGCAAGTGAATCGCGTGGGTCACAAAAGCTCTATCACTTCTGTTCATCACGAATGCTAAGGCGACGACTATGGGGGCAGGAATCTTGACAGTGTTCATCCAATTGTCTATGTCCCGCTCGTTGTACCCTCGATAGCCAGACTCCTCGTACGTCATGAATGCTTTTGGCAATCGACTGATCTGGTCTTTGTTCTTGATCAGGGTTAATGTCGACTTCAATGATTGGCACCCTTTGATCGCTGAGGGGATCACGATCTCCTGGTTGGCCATGGCGGCGACAAGTTTGAGGTAAGGGGAATCCAGATCCACCAGAGTATACCTGCGATGCGGGTTATACCCTAGTATCACCTTCAATCCACCTTGAACGGTATCCGGATCCGCAGAGAGTGTTCCACGATGTGGAGTGCACCCCAGCTTCACCTTCAAACCACCTCGAAGGATGATTGAATGGAGAACGCGTTGATCACCTGAAGGGTTGTGCTTTGAATCTTCGTCTTCATCCTTGATGACGATGCAAGCGCACAATTTGTGATTGGGTACTTGAACATTAGTCTTTCCCTGAAGTTTTGATTGATGCTTTCTTCCATAGGCATTATTGAGTAGCATCTGATTCTTGACACCTCGAATGATACATCTGACAATCTTTTCCGTGTACAACTGAGTGGCACGTGTTTCTCTACCTGCGCATTGCCCGTGAGAATGTGAGCCATCACACTTTTCATGCAAGTCAAAGAATTTGAACCCCCCACGATACGATCTTCCAAGGTTTCTTAATGGCAATTCCAACATCCTTGAATTGTGACTTCAATCCATACATGCATCCATCAAATTCATGTACAGTAGAGTCGGTGCCATTGATTATGAACTTCATTCTATCATCATTCCAATAATCGCATCCACGAGGCAGCTCAAGCAATGCCATTGCACACAACTCATGAACTCGTTGCAAGCAAAGAGAGAATTCTTCCCATAATTCCCAGTAGAGAAACGCTTTCAGTCTGATGTTGTGGGCGGTCTCTTCGCTGACATTTTTGTTCAACCGATTCCACGGCGATCCACCTGCGCACGGCCCAGCAAAGAACACGCAGTCACTAGCACTTCTGATGCATCGTCGCCACTTTGCTCTCCCGAAGTTGGACATCAAGTTGTCGTCTTCGGTAATGGTAACCACATGCATCAACTTGAAACGATCATGACTCATGACGATGAATCTTGGTGATAATGCTCTGCATTTCCGCACACATAAGAAGTAGACATGGTGTTTCATCCCTCATCTCGTAGAGTTCAAGGCATATAACACTGTCACCCATTGCCAATCCAATCGGAACTTGATTGTAGGAAGTGATAAGTCAGAGTCTTTCCATTCTTCCGATGAAGTGTCATTCGGATGTCCCAATCTTTGTCTTTTCTGGTCTCATGCTTCAATTTGTAATGATGGGCTATAAACATGTCATCTAATGGGATGATTTTCATGTTTCCATCAAAGGTGCAGGTGACCACGGTGTTCTGGCACGAAGCCCTGTCCTCCACGTCAGACCCGCTGTCCATAACATCATTGATGTCGGCATTGGATATGATCTTGAAGGTTGTGGTCCCTGTCCAGAATTCATTTCTTTTGTTAGTTCTTTCAATGTTGTTCCCCGCTAATCTCCACGAATCATTGATTGTTCTCCCACTTGACTGGAATACTTGATGAGTTTGTCGTTCATCTCGAAATCTTCTCAATTTACACGGTAGGAAATCAGCTTCTTTGGGGATGAACATCTTTCTTCTTGGAACTTTATGTACTCGAACCAATGTAGTTTCGTCTTCCCATATCCATTCATCCTTGCTTTCATCATTCTTTGACATCTTCTTGTCCTTTCTTGATTGAATTGGATTGTGGGCTACGTCTCTCGAAACTCTACCAACCATAGCGTCACCACCACCAAAGACAATAGGTCGATGATTTGGATCTTTATTTTCCGTCGGATAAGGATCATCATTGGGGTCCCCCGTTGGAGGATATCCCACTGGAAGACTACCCCAACCAGAACTCCCCCCATGAACAACTCGAAGAAGCGTGTTGATCACCCGAGCAGTGCAAGGAGCTGCATGAATGGTTGTTGGTTGGTCTCCATGGGATTGGTGACAAAATAGTTGATCGACACCCACTGTTAACTGAGGATACTTCCGGACTTGGGTTTGACGAGTTGGCACCGCGGCATGAGCCCCTGGTCGTTCTTGTGACGCCGGGTGTCCCGTTGTGACATATCCGGCGGTTGGCTTAGTAACCACCGTTGGCGGTTTCCTAAGATTGGGTGGATGATATTGAAAACAAGCTCTTTCAACCCATTGATCAAAACGTTCTTGTTGTTGAACAGGAGGAACTCGATCTTCAACTTTAATCCACTTACCATGAGATAAAATCCATGTACTTCCCAAACAATCATGTGGAATTGTCACACCTGGAGGACGTTTCCGAAAGAATGTAGGCGTCTTGACGACCAATATGGGATCCATACCGGGTAATTGTTGAACTTGTTCTTTACCAGAAAGTCCCTTTTGATACACCTCTGGAGGTAAAATGGGAATCTCGGTGTATGGAAAATTTGGTACATCTTGTGTTTTGGTTTGAAAGACTTGACGAACCGTGGTGTCAACGTCCGTGGTAGGTGAAACCATGTCGAGCAGATCTCTGGAACTGATGTCACCAGGGTCCAACAAGTTGATGAGCATACATGCTCGCTTCCAAGCTAAGGGGTTCTTGAATCCTTTGGTGTGAATGTCGGCGGCCATTTTGGAAGTAACTTCATACATCAGCACGTAGTTCTCCCGAGTGAAATGTTCATGAAGGGAAGTTATGGCTATACCATGGGTCCGTTCAAGATGCCGCATAGTGGGGTTACGACCCGACCTGACTACACCAATCATGCCCTGATTGTCATCATGAAACAATAATTTGGGCGATTTCCCCGTCAAGGTCTCCCAGATACTCATTGCAGGTGGTCCCATAGTGCGTCGAAGGATAACATCAGCAGCCACGATTTCAGCCTCAGGTGTGGAATGACTTACGCATCCCTGCCGTTAGCTGCCTCCGGACAACGGAAAACGTGTATGGTTTCCTTGGATGTGCATATGAGACCCTGAAGTTGATCTCAATGTTTGACCACAACCTGCAAAATCAGCATCTGCAAATAGAGACAATGTCAAGTTGTTGAATTTGTCACCAACCCATCCAGTCATTCGCTTAGACAAGCTGGAATTGACATAACAAATCGAATGATAAAGCTTTGCATCATCTTCGACTGTCCACTTGGTCACATTCCTGGCCAAAGAATTGATAGACCGTAACAAGTCGAATCGAGCGATCCTGGCAGCGTACAACAGCTTCATGAGCACGCTGGCAGCATGTGGCGCAAGAGCGCCTCTTGCAGACTCCCCAGGGGAGACGTCATCCCCATCGGTCCCAGACTGATAAGGTACTGGTGCGTCTGGATCAAACTCATGCGAACACCATGGACATGATACTTTGTTCTTTGGGTTTCCTGGACATGGTGCCCTCGATTTATGTTTCTTTGTTTCTTCAGGCAGACTTGGGGTGGATACGTTCTTCAACTTGGTATCTTTACCCACAATCTCAAGATATCTTTCAACTGACAGCTTCAACAAACCCTCCATATCATAGGTCATGGTTGACACCGGGGTACCATCATGAAGTTTGGAAGATCCCTTTCTCAAAATGCATCCCAAATAGAGTCCAAGATCGGTTTCGGGCTCAATGTTCAGCTTTGATCGGAGCATCTCCCATCCCTTAGTCAGGTTCTCTTCCGGTCCTGCCAGCTTAAGGTCGTCTACGTAGATGACTAACAGAAGTTGTAATCCTTTATGGAAATACATGGATGGCCACTCTTCCCCAACCGGAACGAAGTTCAACTCCCGTACTTTCCGAGCACAATGTTGTTCCCACATCGTGCCTGAATCAGGATGACCGTAAAGTGCTTTGATGAGTCTCACTACAGGTCTACGGAATTTCCGAAAGTCAACATCATCTGGCCATGCATCTTCTGGTAGCTCTACCCAACAAGGTGGTCCGGTAAGTTTGGCTTGGATGTAGGCTTGGATAGCATCAGCTAGTTTAACACCATGCCCCGGAAGACAACCATAGAAGTCAGCCCAACGAGATGCCTCAAAAGTAGCCGGCGAATTCCCGAGGTCCTGGAAGAAGGCAGCCTCCCAGAATTGGTTCTTGACCTGGTTACCGAGCAAAACACCTCGTCCTTTAAACTTCCTACTTGGACTTCCTTCAGGCAACTGGTAGTTCTTCTCAACACAGATTCCATGAACTCTAGCCATGTGAACTTCCGTGCCGTTTTGCTTCGCTTCGCGAACGACATCGTCATACTCCCTGACCACGCTGAAGTCATAGACACCAGCATCATGTTGACCCAACCATTCCTTCCTCATGGCCTTTCGGGCGTTCTCATTCTCCATCATTTCTTTTGTGCCAACTGGACGTGCAACTGCGGTGTTGAACATCTTGTTGATGTTGATGCCATTATTGTTACTTGGATTCTTTGTTCGATGATCATCACAATGATTGACACATGGCATACCAGTAGTACCCGCACGAGGCGGGGCGGAAGTTGCCTTAAAGATATATATAAGACCTTTCTCATCTATAGAACTTGCATGCGCCGTGCGCCAGCCAGGCCCGTGCGTGCGTGCACT
>Ga0126342_10017939_pt1 | contig 12188 bp, 14 predicted proteins | sample Cyp1metagenome_FD_92528 | JGI IMG/M metagenome (GOLD analysis project Ga0126342, IMG submission 92528) | Coral microbial communities from Lord Howe Island, Old Settlement Bay, Australia - Cyphastrea 1 metagenome | ecosystem: Host-associated > Invertebrates > Cnidaria > Coral ... | reverse complement strand
TTATCTATCTTATCTATATTATCTATCTTATCTATCTTATCTATCTTATCTATCTTATCTATCTTATCTATCTTATCTATCTTATCTATCTTATCTATCTTATCTATGTTATCTATCTTATCTATCTTATCTATCTTATCTATCTTATCTATCTTATCTATCTTATCTATCTTATCTATCTTATCTATCTTATCTATCTTATTTATCTTATCTATCTATCTATCTATCGATCGATCGATCGATCTATCTATCTATCTATCTATCTATCTATCTTAGCTAGCTATCTATCGCATCTTATCTTATCTTATCTTATTTTATCTATCTATCTAGGTACTGATAAGTTGATTGATAAGTAGTCTAACTAGGAGTTATGGTAGATATATCTACATGTAATTGGATGGGGTTATAAACCAAGCTACAACTGCAGGGCCTTCCTGTAGGGTAGCTACACCAAAATCATGCATTTTCCGGACAGAAATAGAGCACGTGAATTGATGTTGCAGTGCTCCATAGTTTTGGGGACACTTCCAAATCAATATTTGGGTAGCGGTATCTCAGGTATAACATTGTCCTTCCAATCTGGGGACATCTGCCACATCAAACGAGCCTTTTTAGAAAATCCCGTTGCTGTGCTAATTCCCTCCTGCAAATCCACCCACAGCACGCATATGTTTCGAAATTGGGATCGGAACAAAATGACAAAATGTATCAAAACTGGTTGGTGGTTTCAATCTGAAAAATATGAGTTCGTCAATTGGGATGATTTTCCATTCCCAATAGATGGAAAGTCATAAAAGCCATATAAAAGCCATGTTCCAAACCACCAGAAAATGTTCATACAGAACACACATGGACCTTCAATTTTGACCCAGAAGTTCCGCGGTCCGAGCCTCCTACGATCAAGACAACGTGCGAACCTCAGGTGCCAGGGGAAGATTCAGCATTGGAAGATATTAGTAGCTATGGAAAAAAATACGCTTTTCTTCATAGGAAATGGTGGAAATGGTGGTTAAATGGTGGAAAGTTCACGGATTTTCGGATGTTCCAGAAATTGTCTAAATCATGTTCTGGAAGATCCACCGTTAGGAAATGATCAAAAAAAAAGGTCATCTGGTCATCTACATGTCTGGTGGATCATGGCCAGGTTCCGGGGCTGAAAACTGTCGCGAAACCTGGATGGCTGAAAGTCATGATAAGCCCTTAGCTAAAGCCTGCTAAAGCCGTGTAGATCAAGAACCCCTTAGGCTAACTTAGGCTAACTTGGTATCTACCACGGATTTCGCCTAGGATTTATGGAGGATCCCTGAGGATCATATCTGCACCAGGGTTTTTTCCAGGGTCAACTGGTCGCTGGGAGCGCTGCCACCTGCGCAAAGTTGTAGAGATTTCGCGTGAAGTGATCCTGTCTCCGAGTGTCGTGGCGAGGGTCTGGTTGGACTCATTGGGTTGATGGGTTTTCGACTGGTTTTTGCCGAATTTTCTGAGTCATAGTAATCCCCAAGAAGGTAGTCTACCCTCCCAATAGTATACTTGGATATACTTAGATATACTTAGATGTTTAATGTCTCAAGTTGGGATTAGTGAATCCCCTGCCATACTGGGAGGATCATTGCACTGATCGTTTTTCTACAGAGGTCACCCTGGTTGGAAAGTGTTCGATTCGTGGCTTCTCCTTTGTATAAGTGGATTGTATAACCTAATACCATTTGGTTATTTAAGATAGCTATAGAAAATCACCATTTTTAATAGGTAAACCATCTATAAATGGGCCATTTTCCATGGCTATGCTAAATAACCAGAGGGTAATTAGCGAGTTGCTGGGTGGGGTGAACCACCAATTATGCTCAGGGCAGCATCCCAGCAAAGAAAGTGGACTCTGGTCGTCTAAGTTGTGAAGCACAGGGCAGGCCTTGTTCTTGGTGTTCATGCTATTCTCCACGCCCGTCATTAGGTCCTCGGACCCAGATTCAGCTTTCCCATCTACAAAGGCATGACTTAAACAGATCCTGGGAGTAGAATCCCATTCATCCCATTCCTATCCTTGCCATCATCCACCTCACCAAAACTTCCAGGCCCACTTGGGCCTGAAAATTGGCTAGACCTTACATAATCCCATTGTGCATCATTCATCAAAACATGGGTCATTAAATGTCCCCATTGAACATCACCCAACCATTAGGTATATGGTCTATAATGGCTACTATAAGGTGATGTCCAATATTCCCAAAATGGGACAGTTACCAACCCCTGCAAAACTGCGTCTGTTTCAGGGCGCACAGCCGCGCAGCCGTCTCCCATGCTGCGACCCAACCAACATCTTCGCGCCCCGACGTCGAAATAACTGCGAAGCTTGGCGCGCTTTTCTTCGATCTGCTGGTTGATGAGCTGTTCCTGTGAACCGAAGATGGGCGGCGACTGATCCACTGGCGATGAAGATAATAGGCGAAATAGGCATTGAGTAAAAAAAAACAAACAGATTTCACCCATCAACACTTGAGATTTTACCCAAAAATTGGGTCGACTTTTGAGGCCTCTGTTTCAAGAGTTGCACTGAATCTGCGCTGCAGTTTTGGCAGCTCTCCCCCTGCCTTCAGCTGCAAGTAGTGCTGATCGTGCAGCAAGATGAGTCCCAACCTCAAAGGCTACCTACTCAGATCACCAATTCACTCCCTATAAATTGTCGGAAAGCGGAATGAAATATCTAAGTTCAGTAGTTCCATGTAGTTCCATGTAGTTCCACTCAGACCAGAAATCAAAGTTCGACCCCAAAATCGCCAATCGCCCCGCTGCCATCCGCTGCCCCCTTGCCGGCCCCACAAGGGTCGACTGATCGACCACATGGAACTGAACTCGCCTGTAACGAGCGAAGCCAAGGCTGCAAGGTACCCAACAACAAAAAGTCCTCCCATTTCTGAGTAGGAAACTGGGCATTTAAAAAAATCCTCCCATTTCTATACAGATTATACAGGATCTTCCCCACTTTTTTTGGAATCTTTTTTGGAAACAGATTGATGGATTAGCTGTCCATGCCATAGCTGCCCCAATTCCTCAGCTCGTTCCAGCCTGTCATCACCAGCTGGAACATCAAATGGAGGATTTTCTGCAGACACTGCGGCGCCTTCAACCAGAGCTTGTGGCAGTTTGGGGATGACACAGGTGTCCCCAATCCTTTCAGGCATGTATTCATTGTTCATGCCACGAAACACTTGCGGTTTCAATAGCTGTTGGACTTTCAAGATATCCAGCGGTATCAAGTTCTCTTCAAATCCCTCAGCTCAAAAGATGAAGCTTCCTCAAAAGCCATTCCCATATTATCACTGATCCCACCCACCTCCTGCAAGAAACGCCGCACTCGGTCCTCCAAAAAAAAAACAGCGACCCCAACGACGGGGCCCGACCAGTCTGGTGGCCAAGGTCAGTGCACTCTTTTTTCAGTAGTTGGAACCGGTTGAAGGTAAAATTCAGAGGGAAACCAAGCAATTGTTTTATGTACTGTACCTAAAACTTGTTCTGGATTCTTGGTGTCAACTTTTCAACTTTTCAACCTGCAAGTTTCCGGGCTCGTTTCGAGAATCAACATTCCACAATCCGGATGAAAATGAAAAGCATTTTCATTTCGGTCTGTCTGAAAATGGGGCTCCCCAAGTCACTATGGTTGTTTCAAGACTAAAATCGTCCAATTTTTTGGAAGATTTTGGGGTACCCCCGACTTTAGGAAACCTGAAAAAAATATCTACACTGCTGGGTTGAACCAGGCGCCTGCTCGGGAGTGCTCTTGCCAGTGAGTTGAGAGTGGAAATAGGAGATCACATTGTCCTGGCGAGTTCTCTCCACACCTCCGTGACTTCTCAACTTGAGGATTTTCTGGCATGCCAAAAAAAGAGCGTCTGGGATTTTTAAGCGAACACTTTTCGACATGGGAAATCAACAGTTGTTTTCATTGGTACATTGGACCTATGGTGAAAACCCAAAAGTTGATTCACACACAAAAAAAAGACCATCTCTCCATCTTGACACCGCTTTTTTCATCTGGAAGACTTAGAGACAATGAAGCGACATGAAGCGATTTCTTCAAGTCATGCCGGCGGCGACCACCACGGCGCAGCTTTGCATCTGCACTCCGGTCTCAAAGGACAACAGACCTGGACCCGCTGGGGTTCATCGAAAAATCGGATATCCCCAATTCAAATATCTCCAATGATCTCCAATGGATTATCATTCTTTCCCCCATATATTTAAATTGTCTAAGGGGTATACCCCATTTTCAGACATGGATATGTGTCATGTTTGTAGATCATATCCGCCAATATCTAGAGCTTCCAGCTCATCAAAATATAGTTCTTTCACAGGGAGTTGATCCTACCACAAGATACTCTGTTTCAGGTGACCGGATTAGCCACGCATTCTAAGTTTGTCTAATTTCAGTGGCCAACACTCTGTTCCAGATTGGGAAGCTATCGCAGTCCACTTGGGTTAAGGCTCCCCGGGAACGCCCGAAATCATCTAGTCAAGGCCTCTATCTCTTCCTAAGCCATGTGAATCAGTGAGACTTCATGGCATCGGCACGCAGAAAAATCGTTTTTGAAAACTCAGAAATGCAACAGAAGCCCCACCCAAATATCTCCAACGAATCCCCATTGGCCCATGATGCAAGAAAAATAATCCCACCTTCCTCCACGCTTTGCATCAACTGGGAGAAGGTTCCGGAATCGAGTTCCATCACCTCCGAAACAACCAGGACTCAAGCAAAACGATACCCCTACCCAAGGGGCGTTGGGGAAAGGACCATGAAGAACGATACATATATATATATATATATCGGGATAGTCTGGTTAAGAGCCCCCAATGAGAGCCGTCCATTCCACTGCAAAGAGCTCTTAATCAGACTATACCCATATATATATAATATATATATATGTATGTATATATATATGTACATATATGGCAGTGTGTCAAAACCTTGTACCCCTGGTGAACATCAAAATAGCTGGCAAATGGATGTTCATTCCCCTAAAAATGGTATTGATAGGTATTGATCCATACCCATATATATATACAATGGGGGGTTCACCAACAATAACACGGGGTCCATCGACTGATGATGTCGTGAAAGGGGAAAAAATAACTTTTGGACCGGTTTGGGCAAAAGAATCTGCCAACACGTACCTGGAATGATTGAAAAAATGGGAGGTGAAACCAATCCTTTTAAGTCAACCCACCAGTAGGAGCTTTCTGATATCTACAGTAACTATGGGTCCCATGGGGCCCATGGGGCCCATGGGGCACCTTGGGCATATGGCCACGCGTGGCAAGCCTCGGAGATTTCAATGGAGAATCAACACAGCTGGGTGCAACTTCGGCTGTGTGACCTGAGGTTTCCTACAATGGGGGTACCCCAATAGCTGGATGGTTTACAATGGAAAATCCGATTAAAATTGATGATTTGGGGGTACAGTACCCTCATTTTAGGAACCTCCATATTCATGATGCATGTGAAGGAATTGCATCAATTGATCATACTTTCGTTCGTCACATTCAATTCTAACACCATATTTCTTTGGACACCAAGGCAGCTTGGCAGTTTTCGAACGCCGAGCAACTCCACGAAGTAATAGTAGGGTTTCAGAGCCTTCAGATACGCATTGAGCTCCTGGCCAGTCACCCGATGAGTTGGCCAAGCCGGTGAGGGAGCCATCCGAGGAAATATTGGGACTATCGTCCCAGTCGTGGGGTCAAAAACACACAATGTTTCAAACAACCAAAAAAAAATAGAAATAATGGTTGGTTGATGATTATAGAGGGTCCAGTCATTGGGTCAGTCCGGTGAGAGAACCCAAAAAAACAGTCCTGGGGAACGCTTGAAAGGATTCCTTTGAGAAGTGAAAAGATCCAGAATTGCCATGGTTTTCTCAACCCCCCAACGTTTGGGGTGTTAAGATGTGTTTCGAGTGGTTTTGCAGAGCACATCTCAGCTTCCCTGTCCTGCAATGGAATGGCCAAGCCTCAGATGAAACTCATGGGTCCAGAAAATGGTCCAGTCATGGAGGTGTCCATCCAGTCATGGGAGTACCCCCCAAATCAATGGGAGATCTTCAGGATCCTAAAATGGAGGTACTGTACCATATAAGGCCATATTTTCTGGGGATATTCCCTTACATAGGCCTTATATAGATTTTCTGGGGATATTCCCTTACATAGGCCTTATATAGATTTTCTGGGGATATTCCCTTACATAGGCCTGAAAAATAGACATTATATATGGTAGGTACCTCCAATTTAGGTTCCTGAAATGGCCATTGACCAAATCATCCAGTCATGGATGACCATATTCGTATTGAAACCCATGGTGACGACTGGGGATCCCCCATGACTTAAGAAACCCCTACCCTCTGAGCCAGAATCCATGACATTTTGGATGCTGCGCAGTTTCCAACCACAGCCCACCAGGATTTGACCCATCATCTAGGCATGTGCCACAACAAATGCACACCCGAACTGGGGGCATTTGAATTGCGCCCCAAAAAGATATCGTAGCGGAAATGTCAGGATCCTAAAATGGAGGTACTGTACCATAGTTTTGGCTAGGCGGCTAGGCTATATTTTGTGCGGATATTACATAGGCCTTACACATGGTCGGTACCCCTCCAATTTAGGTACCTGTCATGGCCATTGATTTTGAATCAGCGGTGTCCTGGGGAATATGTTCAGGGCTGGTGTGATTTAAAAAATGGGAGGTCAAGCATTTTGTGAATCCCTTCCCCCTAAGTATCCCAGTATAAGCCCAACATATTAGTATATTAGGCACCATTGAAAATATCTCAACCATTATCCCTTTATACTGCAATTCAGCAGTGTTCAAAACCTGCATTGGTTAATTCATGATGAGTTCGGGGACCAACCTTTACAAATTGGGGATTGTAACAATTGGGATTATACTAAATCCATTAGTTTGGGGATTCTACTAAGAGTCAATTAATTAGTATATTAGGGATACTAATCCATTTTGGGGGAGTGTACTAAATCCATTTAATAACCAGCTATTCTATTTATATTGGGAATATTTGTAGTTACTGAGAATTACTGAGGCGTCTTGAGAACCCGTGAAAATCCTTTACGACTGTTAGAATTTAGCTAGATTATACCAAAACCGTTAGTTTGGGGGGTTCTACTAACAATCCATTAATTAATATTCAATGGATTGGTTTTCAAGGGAAAATCTTAACGGGAAACCATTGATTTTCCCATTGAATCCATTAAGACCATGGTGTTTTCCTCTATTTTTTCCCTTAAACCAATCCATTGATAGTTCACTTTAGTTATAGCTATCAGTATCCATAGTACATAAAGCTACTAGTTAACTATAACTATCTGTAATCATAGTAACAATAATAGGAACACCATCATTGTTTTGATGACCATAGGGTACCCTCTGGTAAACATACAAAAAACTATGGAAAATCACCATTGTTAATGGGAAAATCCACTATTTCTATGGCCATTCTCAATAGTTTTTTGTATGTTTACCAGAGGCTAATCATCCATTAAATCCCATGAAACCACCATTTTCCTATGGTTTTCCTATAGTTTTCCCATGGTACCTCCACCAGCCAACTACAACCCGGGGGAATCCCCATCTCCACCAAGGCCTTTTTTCAAGGCCTGCTTCCGAGCAGCACATGCGAAGGGCCAGCGCCATGGAGTTGGAGAGGGAGTTGTCCTTAGCCATCGATACACCTTTTTTTAATGTGAGATATGAATATGATACGCATATTAAGTGCGTACATATATATATACATGTAATATCATATATAATTTATATAATCATATAATATGTATATATATATAATGTATATATGGAAATGTGATAGGATTAATTAACATGAATTAGCATCTCCGAATGCTCGCAAAGTTGGGGATATCCAACGAGCTGACCCCAAAGTGGCTGTGGAAAATTGATGTTTTCACCGAGGACTGGGCGCTATAGAGCTCAAAGACGCCGAAGTTGGTGTAGTTCCTCGGCGGCTCGGCTGATGCAAAAGGTGTAGCCTACGATTACTGTGGCTTTCAATGGATTGGTTTTCAAGGGAAAATCTTAACCGGAAACCATAGATTTTCCCATTAAGATCATGGGGCTTTCCGGTTAAAATTTTCCCTTAAACCAATCCATTGAGGCTTAGGGTCAGGTCATAGATTTCCATATGGCTTAGTTCATAGTGCCGAAAATAAACCCAGGTAAAACATGTAAAACTCTGGGGCAAAATCAACTCGGCATTTTTCATGGCAATGTCTTTTGCTCCTGACCCCCTTTGGGGTGGTCCCTTCAGCATCCAGCTGTGTCACACTCAGTTTTATGACGAAGACTCTCTCAAAAAACGAAGGCTTATCACACAAAACTATATCTGGTTGGTGGTTTTAACATGTTTTAACCATCTTGAAAAATATGAGTTCGTCAATGGGAAGGATGACATCCCATATATGAAATGGAAAATAATCCATTCATGTTCCAAAGCACCAGCTGTGTCAAGCCCTGGAACTTGCTGCATCCAGCAGCTGAGTTCTTGGCCGCCACAGCCCAATCACATGTTAGAAAATAGCTGAGTTCTACACCCGTGGAGCGCATGAGAGAACATGTCGAGGCCTCAGATTGTTGGTGCAGTCCGGGAAAAACCTCAAACTAGTTAAACGAGTTGTGCTCCAAAACTAATAAACCACCATGTGGTCATCTTGAAACTCGAAAATGGATGAAAATGGATGAAAATGCAGGTGAAAGGAGTTATTCGGGATGGATGGTGGAGTCGGATTCGATGGGATTCTGCGAGAGTTCATGATGTTTTTGGTCACCTGGGTCTGAAAAATAAGGTACCTCCAAATCCAATGGCTGATCATTCTCTTCCACAATAGCCATGGCTATTGGGGATATAACATGATATAACCCCCATTTTCAGACACACCCAATATGAGTAGTGGTTATCCATCCCATTCATTCCCATTCTATAACCAAATTGTGTTGGTGAAATCCCCCATATTTTGGTGAAAAGCCTCAGAGTTGATCCAAGTTGAGGCCCCGAACAGACCCCAATGCCTTTGTACTTCTCCACATAGACGTCACGGAACCTTGCAGCCACGTTGATCAAAGGCTCGGGGTGTGGTAAATCCAAGAAGCCCAAGCATGAAGCTTCAAACCTGGGGTATCGAACTCAACACCAACCCCATGATCCCAAAACGGGATGGCAATGGGGATCCCACTGCGTGCGCTGCAGGATTCTGGTACCATAGGTCACCAGAATGGCGGAGGCTTCTCTGAAAAGAAGAATGCCTCAGCAGCGATTTGGGGGTTGATGGCCTCAATTCGAAGGAAAATTGTGATGTAGTTTCGGGGCAAATCTGCAAGAACCCCCTCTATTTTGGAGCTTAAAAAAAAGCTGGTGTCCTCTAGATTTTCGCTTAAACCAACCCAATGATAGCTGGGATCACGCCATGGCTGCCATGATTCATGGTTCCATTTGGTATTTGGACGAGTTTTAGATTCGCAATTGAAGTGGAAACGCCCAAATAGGTGGAAACAAAGACTACTTCAACCACCAACTGGCCCAGGCCCAAGCACGTGCTTTGGGGAAAAAACGATCGGTTTGGCATATCATTTCCCATCGTTTCCCATCGTTTCCTTCCCTGCAAATTCTCTCAAAAGTGCCATGGTCTATGTGGGGCTGATCATCCCACCATCCAAAAGGTAAAATTCTACAAAAAGTATCCAAAAGTGGGATTCTAGCCAAGCCCCCTTTATTACCCTCTGGTGAACTAACAGTTTGCAATGGAAAATCACCACTTTTAATGGGAAAATCCACTATAAATGGCCATTTTCAATAGCAAACTGTTAGTTCACCAGAGGGTATCTCATGGATTGCCATCCCTGACTTTTTGGACAGCCTTGACTTCACGGGATGACCAGCTCGAGCTTCCAGCCGTTGGGCGAGGACTGGTCGAAGGTGATTCGCTGAGCCTGGGATGGGAGAAAGTCCTCATCCCTGGCCAGATTCGAAGTAGAGAAATGAGGGAATTCGATCAATCCCAGATGAATGGCTGGATGCCAAACAAGAACCAACCAATATGATCTGTTTGGTCATTTGGATTTATCCAAACAGATCTTGAAAACTAAAAATAAGTTCAAGCTCATCAACCAGCCGGGTTCGGCCGCACCTTGTTGTGGACGAATTCAGCCATGAACTTCAACAAAGGCGTTGTCACCTGCAGCAAACACTGCTGGAGGTGACCTCGCCTCAAAAATCAAACCTCCGACCTCCAATCTGTATGAAAAAAATAACATGGATTGACTTGTCCTTCGTAATCGGATTACTCTCTGGTAATTTAACACGTGTTTGAAATCCCTTGAAACAGGTATTTCAGTTTTACCAGTTTTACCCATCAAAAGTGATGGTTTTTCATCGCAAACTCTTGTTTTTACCCATGAAAATGATGGTTTACCCTCTGGTAAACGTTTACATAACTATGGAAAATCACAATTTTTTATGGGAAAACTCACTATAAATGGTCATTTTCAATAGCTATTTTGACATAACCAGCGGGTACCAGTGGATGGGGACCCTCCCATGCCTCTGGATCATCCCACCAGGCATCCAGCGCTCGAGAGAAGAGATTCACCTCACTGGAGTGGTTTTCACGGGAAAATCTGAAAACCGGAAACCATGGGAAAATTACCATCAAATTGAATTAGAGTTTTCCGGTGAAAATTGTCCCATCATCCAATTCTATGAATGGTGATGGATGGTGTATATAACGTCTTTAGTGACATCTATTGTGTAGATATATACACCATCCACCATCCATGATTTTAGGACACCCCACGTGGATGGTGAAGGTGTAAACCGAAGATTGCCAGGTGAACTTAAAGCCAAAAAATCATGCCAACTATGCCAAGTCCTGATGCTGAGGAGCCTGGTAAATCATCCCCAATGACCCGGAAAAGGGTTGCACTATCCATATGGATCAACATTAGATGCTCCTAAAATTGGGTACTAAAAAATCGTCGCCATCGTCGTGGTGGTCTGAGCCTTAAATATTGATCTCCCATATCTATCCATCCAAAATTGGAGCTTGGCATTGGCATAAAACCATTCCTGGGCTCCCAAAAAGGTCATCGTAACCATGATTATTCATAGCTGGCTGGAAATCATCATCACGTGGTGAAGGGAAGCGATTGTAGCTCCTTGGCTCCCATTTACCCTCTGGTTATTTAACATAGCCATGGTATAGATGGTTCATTTATAGATGGTTTACCTATTAAAAATGGTGATTTTCCATGGCTACAAAGTGGGGCCCCCTAGATAGCTAAGTTGGTTTATAACTCCAATAACTATGGTTTATGGTACCAAAAACTATAGTTAATGGGGCTTATAAACCATCTTATAACTGGGGGGCCCCACATTGTATGTTAAATAACCAGAGGGTAAATGGTGGAACTATGGTGAGCCTCCACAGCTCGGCTCCCTTCGAAAACATCACCGGTGAGATATCGATTCGGGATGATCTTCGAAAACATCCTCCAAAAAATGGGCCGTGGGAAAAAAACGGATGGTGAATTACTCAGTCCCCAAGGGGACGCTCATCGACCCATCAACCCTATCTGGATTCATATCAGATCATACTATAATATTATTTATGATTATATGGGATGGATGACCATTGCTATACCCATATGCTCCATGGTGCTGGAATATTTACCAAAACTGGGTCACATCTGGGGGGTAAATGTTGGCATACATAGAACATTTGGGGATCATGAGTTTTGACCATGGCATCAGCCCAGGCACTCGATTGATCGAGGGGTTCTTGGGGTTGTCCACCAGCCAATCAAAGAGCATCGAGTATGGCCTCAAATCCGCGGACGGAGGGCGCAGCACTTCGGGGGAAGTCAAAGGTCCAAAACTCAAATTATCAGTGGGAAAATGTGATGCTAAATGATCAATGATGTAAAAATCATGGTTACTTATATACATATATATGATATGATATGATATGATATGATATGATATGATATGATATGATATGATATATATATATATATATATATATGTGTGTGTGATATATATATATATATATATATATAATATATATATATATATATATATATATATAATATATATATATTATATATATATATATATATATAT
>Ga0126342_10017938_pt1 | contig 12189 bp, 10 predicted proteins | sample Cyp1metagenome_FD_92528 | JGI IMG/M metagenome (GOLD analysis project Ga0126342, IMG submission 92528) | Coral microbial communities from Lord Howe Island, Old Settlement Bay, Australia - Cyphastrea 1 metagenome | ecosystem: Host-associated > Invertebrates > Cnidaria > Coral ... | reverse complement strand
GTGAAAGGTGACAGCAAGCTGTGACCAAGACATGCTGACTTGACGCTGAAGGTGTCACGGAGTTTGTTGTTCAGCAAGAATTTCTTTTGAGCAACGTAGTTCCTTGCAAGACTACCCAAGATGATCCAAGATGCTTTTGGGGATCAAAGTGCAGGAAGGTGTTCGGATATGTTTTGATTTCACTGTTGACCTCCAGGTCTCTTCTGGCAAATCGCAGGAAGCAGGACGTGAGCATGACGGGCGTTTGAACTCATATTCAGCATCTCCAACGTGTACACATCAAAGTCTCATCCTATGAACGTCTCTTGCACCATCGGATCTGAGAAGCAAACGTGCTTCCAAAGGCCACACCACTTGCTGCACAATCAATCTTCAGTCTACGCGACACACTGTAGTGGCTCGTGAAACAGCCCAATGAACTACCAATTTCCAATTCTGGCTGAAATCTTTTTTGGACATGCAAGAGACTCAAGCACCTCGAAACTGTTTTTCAACCAAGGACACTAGGGGTGACGGGTGAGCCATGTCGGCTGAGTCGGACGGGCACAACGGCCGAGTCAGACACGAGTGATTGGGTGAGTCAGAAAATGTTACAGTAATAGGTGAGTCAGATACTGATATGATTGATGTAGATAATATCACCCTACAGCGGCTGACTTCTTTTCTTTGCATCTCTGCTTCTTGGATCTTATTGGATCTAAAATGGTTGGCATCTCGGCATCTGTTTTCTCGGGAGATTGTGACACCGCATGGCTCACACCGGAGCCTCAAGTTAGCCGACCTGGGCCGACCTCTCTATCCGACTTGTCAGCCGAAGTACAATTTTGAAGCACCCAGTTTCTCACAATTCAAAAATTCCGGTGGCATTGCGAATGAATTCACTCGAATGGGCGATTATGCACTTTGCTTTATGCAGCACGTGACCATTGCATGTTGCGCTGGCTGGATCAATGTGGTCAGCATTCTGGCCAGAAACCCCATACCCATACTCCAAAGCTTTCCGCATTCCATGCCAAAATGGTTTTAAAACGTGGAAGCGTGATATGCGCACACTCTGTGGCCTGCCATGACTGCTTTGAAGTGCATTCCCACACAAGTATGTGCGCTTAACATCGCTGAACATGTTAAACCGCGGTATCTGCACACTCCTTGTGGTATGTGATAACGCACGGGTATGCGTTGCTTCCGGGTAGCCTCAACTCACTGACCACTATGGTCTACGAAATAGCGGTGGTATGCGTTGGCAATGTGGAGTACATTCCGGCACAGGTGTGTGGGAATACAGTATGGGGAAGCCACTTTTAGAAATATGTTCATGAACTGTGATTTAATATTTGCATTAGATCACTCTTCTTTACAATGCTACTATCTTATGTTCAAATGGGACATGAATTGACCGGCTTGAGAAAGACTTTCATCCTCGCACGATGCTTCTACAGGAATCGCCTCGACACGAAAAGAACATGAACGCAATGAACGGTGCACTGCAACTCTGGCAGCCTTCAGGAAAAGCTTTACGAAGTTATTGCCGAGGTTTGTTTTACGAAGGTCGAGCCCTCTGTGGTGATTTGCCATGATCGAACCCTTCCGGCCGTCGCCGTCAGACCTGTCAAAAGCTTAATAAGGGTGTCGCAAACTGATCCTCTCTCAGAGCTGACAACCTTTGATAACAAATTAGTGCTTAGTCTGACGTTCAAGGCAACGTTTTAATTTCCATCCCTCAGCGCAAAGCTCTTCCAAACAAATCTCAGCTTCACCAAGAAATCATTACTTATTGCAAGGTGGCAAACATTGACATGATCGAAGGTGCTATGTGCGGTCCATTAAAGAGAACATTGAAAACTCGTCTGTGGCAACGGTTGCGCTGCACCGGAACAGTCCGATTCAAAGAGACCCAGTTTCAATAGACACTACACGTCGAATTTTCAAAACCTCACTTGAAGCGGCACTTGAAAACTGGTATTTAGATGTTTTTAGCGGCCTTTCGCAAAAAACTGGCAGCCTTCGAAAATTGGTTCAGCAAAGCACTCTCATTGGCTGTCCACCCCACTTCTAAGCAAGATTTGGCTGACCTGACCCTGAATTCACAGGGTGATGGTGGATGTGGATGCACATGAGGCCATGGTAAACAATGGTAAACCATGGTAACATGGTAAGCATCCGGAACTACTTTCCAGCTTTACCAGAAACCACGGGGGGATGAATTGCTTCTGGAAACCTTGGAGCAAAGTGACCAAAGCCACACTTTGAATTCACGGCTTGGAAATGTCATCGGATATATGTCTGAGTGGTGTTCAAGTGACACAGCGCACAGCATTGCGTCACTTTGGACAGGAATAGAATTCACACAGGTTGGATCGGTCACAATACATTTGCCCTCGCTTCGGACATATCGTTCCGAAGTGAAGCGTTGCATTGGACCCTGGTTCCCTTGGTCGAATTTTTGCACGTCAGCGGCGACAGCTCAGCGGAGAATGTGCTGGAAATCTCGTGATCTCGCGTGTCTGCAGACCTTTGGAAGCATCTTTCTATAATGAAAGATCGCTATGGCTCCAAATGGGACAAAAGGCCCGTCATTTTTCGTGTTTACCCTTGCACTTTTGGGGAAGACAATTTTGAGCCATGCTCATACGTCTGTCTTGAACTCAAGTCTCATCATGAGGTTTCAGGCATAAATGGAGGTTCGCTCTATCTGGCGGATGCCACTGCACCGTGTCACTCCAGTCATGCCAAATCACACCAATCAAGCACGCATCCACGTCGGTAAACCCTACCCAGAGCTCAGCAACGATGTGGTCACGTCATCTGTGCACTGCGCGATTTGAATTCTTGAAGCCCTGGGAGGAGATTTCACGCCATCTTTGGTGAAATCTCTCGCGCACTCCTGGTCTCTCTTACGCTTCGCTTATGCTCTGCCATGTTTCTATACTTTTAGCCTTTCGGAACGTATGACTGTATCTGGGCAGACGCGGGGCTACAAGCTTCTTTAGAGTTAGTTTCTCACGGAACTGGTGCACAGAGCAAAATCACGCCATATATCCTCCAGTGTGATTGCCGCTTGGTACTTCCTCACCTTTGTCGCATGCAATACTGCAGACGCTGCGGTGCGAATGGATTAGGAATATGAAAAAGCAGAGAGCGACATTTTTGCGCCAAGAAACTGGATGGTATGCCTATCGTCGCTTAGAAGCTGTGCTGTGCATCGACCTCATCCACCAACACTGCTCTGGCTCTGCCTCTGCACTTGCAAAAGCAGGGCCGTGATTTCCACATCCTCATTACGACACTTCTCCAAACAGAACTCGAAGATTTCGAAGATTTGGCTTTGTGTCAAATCTATTGGCTCCACAGGATGCAGCAACTTGAGAAGCGGTCAAAGCGAAAGGCCTGGCAGAGAATTTTTCTTTTCAAGGGAACCACCTCATCTAGACAGTCTGGGCCGCTTCAAGTGCCCACCAAGCGACCAGAAAACCACGTTTTTTTCATTTTTCGGGGGGGAAGGAAGATAGAGCAACTTTTTCATCGGAAAGTGCAAGGGATCCCCATATTAGAGACTCTCTTGACACCAACGACAAGCCTTGCTTCATGTCACTGGCTCGATCTTGCAACCATCCGAATATGACACCCTTGTGGCAGCCAAGTCAAGCTTCGCAAAGACTCTCATCCTGACATGTACTTGAGGTCATCTCGAGAGAAATTAGGATGTCGTCATGCTATCTTGGATTATCTTGGTGCCAACCGCGCTGCACTGCATCTTGGCTGTTTTCTTCGCGTCAAGGAACCCGTCGCGACTTTGTCTTCAGACTCAACTGTGAGGCTCTTTTCTGGCTCAAGTTTTCATTGAATCTGGTTCAAATTTTCAAAACCGAGATCTTCGAAACCAAGAGCAATGAGCGCATCTCATGTTTTTCAGAGATGGGCACACTGGGCACACTGGGCAGACTGGCCACAGGCAGGTCAAGCGACAGCCCACGGTGCCTCAGCGCCACAGGTCTGCGAAAAACCTGAAGCAATACATCCCCCAACGATACCCCAAGCATCCCCAAGGAGACCAAGGTCCCAAACAGTCCCAGAAAATAAAGACTGATCATGTATCAATTTAATATGTGTTTAAATTTATACATCATATATATATATATATATACACATACATATTATATACGTGTCATATACATATATTATATACATATTATACACATATTATAGATACGTGAGATCGTCAACACCTCAGATTCAGGGTTTCTTGTGTTCCCATTGACTGGATCCTATGCCTCCGAACACATAGGACTTGAAGCAAGGACACCGAACTGCTTGGCATCTTTAGGTCTAAAAAGCTCCACCTGGCAACGTTTGCCGCACGTCTGATGTTCCCTGACCCTGGAAATGACTCAAATTGATTCAGCCGCGGATTCAAATGGATTAAAACTGTTTTAAATGAATTGCACGTCATAGATCAATATATGTCCCCAAACTTTGGAAGCCAGCAAGAGTTAGAGGGATCTGAAGGAAGTGAGGATGAAGTTCATGACCGAAGGTGGGGGCTAGAAGGGCGGGCAAGTGGTCACAGAGCAGAAACAAAAATCGAGAAGGAAAGCACCAAATGATTCAAATGCATAAGAAACTGCCTGATGACTGCTGGCGTGCAAAGACCCCAAGTCATTCAAAGAAACTGCTGGGAAATTCGCCCCACCGGCTTCTCAATTTCTGGGTCCATGGTCCATGTCTATCTCAATAGTGGAGTATACCCCAAATGGCATTGCCATTGTGAATCGGTTCGGCTGAACTTGGGTTTTGTTCACAATTTAGGTTCATATGTTGGGATAGCATGATTCGATGGATTGAAAATCACTCAAAAATCTGCAGTTTTCCAACTTCAAATGAGCATAAATTCGACGTAAATCCCCATGTTTGGACTTTCATCTTGTTGGTAATATCCTATTGATGATATCTCACTATATAGTCATCCTGGACTCCTGGACTAGATAGAATATGAAACTTTCAAAGAAATCTCATTTACATGGGAAAATCTTTAAAAAAAAAAAGAACATGTTCTATCTACTTCAGGATGATTGTATACTGTCCATATGTATAATATACATATCATATATATAAAGACATATATATTTAAATATACATACCATATAATTACAAATAGATGTACATATACATGTACATATACATGTACATATACATATACATGTACAGCTACATATACATATACATATACATGCACAGATGCATGTACGTATACATATACATGTACATATACATGTATATATACATATACGTATACATATACATACACATGCACGTGCACATGTACATATACATATACATGTACATTTACATGTACATAAATACGTAGATACATATTATATATATACGTACATATATATATACACATACACATATGTATAAATTTACATATTTGTTACATTATAAATATATGTTCCCGATTTTTTGGGTGACTGCCACACCTGTGGCTCAGCGCTCTGGTTTCAAGCTGTTTCAGTCCAGGCTGCCTTGGCCTGGCACTGTGGATGCTATGGATACTGAGGACTACTCAAGGCTGAGTAGGTTTTTACCATGTGTTCTCCATGAAAATAACGATGGGATCCACAGTCACATAGATACAGACTATAGATGTAGATACATGGAGATAGAGAGATAGATACAGTACAGATATACTCATAGATAGATGTAGATCTAGAGTATCTAGAGGTAGAGATGGAGATGGACATAGAGATCAGTATTCATACCCGGTTCTTGATCATTTGCGATTCCTGGGTCACATCTAAGTCCCAGAACCTGCAAGTGGAAGTGCCGAAAGTGCCAAAAGTGCCGGAAGTGCCAAGCAAACTCTTTGAACTGATGGACTTCAGAGTTGAAAGCGGGGTTTCACTACTATATCCAAAAAAGAAAATTGGGTTGTCAGATTGAGTAGTTCTAGACCAAAAGCAGGGATGAAGGACATGAACAGGTTCACTCAAGATTGTGCGGTGTCCACTACATGAAGTTGGAATGCACAAGCCGAATGGATGCCCCGTACAACCATGCACCCGTATCCCAGCTATGTTCATGGGTGAAAACTCATCAAGACTGGAGGTTTGCCTAAGAGTGCATCAGGGTTCCCGTTGCCTCTTTTCAAGCCAGATGTGCCCAAAACCATTTGACCCACATGCTTACTTTAAAATCGCATATTCGAATATATTTGATGTTTATATAATATATAAATTATATCTGCATATATCAGCATCTCCAAACCCTTGAAATCACACCCGAACTGGTCCTACAGCGTCGGTAAACCCCCGCCTGTCACCTCACCACAGCAGGGTGTAAATCCTCCAACAGCAGGGTGCCATAGCGCGGACGCTCAGGAATCTCCAGCTGCGCAGGTTCTGCCCACATTGTCATGTTCATCCGGGGCTGAAGTTCCAACCTGGCATTTTCATCAGGTCTCAAGTTCCATTGCGGAGCATCCCGCTTCGTAGCTTGCTGGGAAGTGGGATTAAAACAATGTGATAACTTTGATAACCCAGTTGCACAGGAGATAATAGAATACACCTTGTAGAAATCATCTTTCAGATTCAAGACGGAACCCAACAAGGGCCAAATTCAGTACGAAAAACAATTCTTCAGGACGCAATTTTTCAGGTTCCATGTCAAATCAAGAGGGCCTAAACGCACGTAGAGGACTTGTCATCACCAGGATTTCTATAACCACTTCCTAACCAGGACGGTCCTCAGAGAAACCAAACCGAACCATCAGTTTTTGGAAGCGTCGGGGCCCCAAAATCCTTGGGATATATCAAACGTTTTTTTTTGCCAGCTATTAGCCACCAAAACCAGGCAAATTGTTTAAAATTGTCGCAATGTTTTTTTTTGCCAACTTGAGTCCGGAACCTCTGGGTCAGCATGGTAGCCAGCAATGCAATGGCACTGCACTCCATGTAGATTTCAAGGTCAACCACGGCCACGTCGCTTTCGGATCTTTCGGTCATTTCTCTTCCGTCATCGGTCGCCATGGCGTGGCCGAGAAACGCGGTTTCACATGTGGGGCACTTGAAAGTGGTGGTGCTGACACAAATCAATTCGGACTGAAAACCTTGGTTGTTTTTGTTTTTTGTTTTTGAGGTTGAAGTCTGCAAAACCAAAGTCAGCGGCACAGTTCACGTCACTGCAACGATTGTAATATGCCAACATGTGCAGCGTGTGGAAATCATGCAACTGGAAAGTGGGAGGTCATAAGGTATCACTGCAATACCCATCCTCAAATAAATGCACTTCCAAACTCCACTGACACCAGTAAATTGTGTACTCCGACAGTTTCGCGAAAGCATTGCAAGCAAAACCAAAAAAACAAATGCGAGATGGCGGTCAGCCGTGCAAAAAACACAATGATCACGAGGCATCTGTACATAATTTTAAAATGTATAGAATTATATATACATATATACATACCAGTGGTGCCGCACCACTGGAAGCGGCGGAAGTTTCAAAAATAGGAAAACTATAGAAGAGGTTGGTTGTTGTGAATCACGGGCAAATCCACTGATGGACCGAAAGTTGGTTGGAGCTGTGTTTTTTGGAGTGGTTGCAATGGTTGCAGCGGTCACCTCACACACAACTGCTGGATGTAGCATGGTGTAGCGCAGTTCTAGTTGTGGCGTAGTGGAGTTGTAGTTGTAGTGTAGCGTGATTAGTGTAGTGTAGTTGCAAGTGTAGCTGTAAAGTAGTGTCGTGTAATGTAGTGTACTGTAGTGTAGTGTACTGTCGTGTTGTGTACTCTAGCCTAGTACTGTGTAGTGTAGTCTAGGGTAGTGTGTGAAGTAGTTTAGCCTCGTGTGGTTGTAGCTGTGGTGTAGTGTCGTGCCGTGTCGTGCCGTGTAGTGTGTAGTGTATCGTGTAACCTGTATCGAGTATAGTGTATAGTGTATAGTGTAGTGTTATGTTATGTTATGTGTAGTGTGTGTGTGTAGCGTGTGTGTGTGTGTAGTCTGTGTAGTCTGTGTAGTCTGTGTAGTATGTGTAGTATGTGTAGTATGTGTAGTATGTGTAGTATGTGTAGTATGTGTAGTATGTGTAGTATGTGTAGTATGTGTAGTGTGTGTAGTGTGTGTAGTGTGTGTGTGTGTGTAGTGCGTAGTGCGTAGTGCGTAGTGCGTAGTGTGTAGTGTGTAGTGTATGTGTAGTGCAGTGTGTAGTGTGCAGTCTGTAGTGTGTAGTGTGCAGTGTGTAGTGTGTAGTGTGCAGTGTGTAGTGTGTAGCGTAGTGTGTAGTGTGTAGTGTGTAGTGTCTAGTGTCTCGTGTCTAGTGTGTAGTGCAATGTAGCGTAATGTAGTGTAATGTAGTGTAATACAGTGTAATACAGTGTAATGTAGTGTAATGTAGTGTAATGTAGTGTAATGTAGTGTATTGTAGTGTGATGTAATATAGTGTAATCTAGTGTAATCCAGTGTAATGTAGTGTAATCTAGTGTAATCTAGTGTAATGTAATGTAATGTAGTGTAATGTAGTGTAATGTAGTGTAACCTAGTGTAATCTAGTGTAATCTAGTGTAATCTAGTGTAATGTAATGCAATGTAGTGTAATGTAGTGTATTGTAGTGTAATGTAGTGTAATGTGGTGTAATGTAGTGTAGCGTAATGTAGTGCAATGCAGTGTAATGTAATGTAATGTAGCGTAATGTAGCGTAATGTAGTGTAATGTAGTGTAATGTAGTGTAACCTAGTGTAATCTAGCGTAATCTAGTGTAATGCAATGTAATGTAGTGTAATGTAGTGTAGTGTAATGTAGTGTAACGTAGTTTAATGTAGTGTAATGTCGTGTAATGAAGCATAATGTAGCGTAATGTAGTGTAGGATAGCGTAATGTAGTGTAATGTAGCGTAATGTAGTGTAATGTAGTGTAATGTAGCGTAATATAGTGTAGTCTAGCGTAGCGTTGGTGTTGGTATTGGTGTTGGTGTTGGTGTTGCCGTTGGTGGTGTTGTTGTTGCTGCTGTTGTTGTTGTTGCAATTGCAGTTGCAGTTGTTGTTGTCGTTGTCGTTGCCGTTGTAGTTGTAGCTGTAATGTATTTTGCTGTAATTAGCGTAGTGTAGTGTAATGTAGTTGTAGCTGTAGTTGTAGTGTAGTGGTAGTTGTAGTTGTCTGTCTGTCTGTCTGTCTATCTATCTATCTATCCATCTATCCATCCATCTATCCATCTCTCTATCTATCTATCTATCTATCTATCTATCTATCTATTTATCTGTCTGTCTGTCCGTCTATCTATCTATCTATGTCTATCTGCAAGATTGAAAACGAAGCTATTCTGGGAGACTTCCTCCATTTTCGAAGTGACAACATGAAAAATGAAGCAATTCTGCGAGACTGCTTCAATTTTTGAACTTGATAACGTCAAAAACGAAGCAAGTCTGCGAGGCTTCCTCATTTTTCGAAGTTGGCAACGTCAAAAACGAAGCAATTATGCAAGACGTCCTTCAAAAATAGAAAGTTGACTTGAGTGCAGAGCTAACGGCCTCGTGCCAATGCGTTTTGCGATGTTTCCACTCCATCTGTCTAAAGTGCTGCGCCTGCCACGAGAAAGTGATGTCAGGTCATACAAAGTGCTGCACCTGTCACGCAAAATCATGCTCCCAAAACTGAAGATTCAATGCTCCAAAATGCAGCCCCTCTCAGGAAATCAGACGCCTGACCTCCCCACATCTCTGCCACGCGAAATCTATTTTTGCAGATCCTCTTCAAATGTCCCACGCCTGCCATCGAAATGCAGCAAAACCTTCACGTTTTGCTCACTTTTGACAAGGTGCACAATCCCTTGCGCCTGCCACGCGAAACGACATCTGAACGTCCAAAAGTGGTCCGAACATGTAGTGCTTTGTACATTTTGACTTCGAAATATGCTTCGCGCCACAACGGCGTGCACTTTTTCGACATCTCAACTTCCAAAAGTGGTCCAAGAACGTGGTGTGTTTTGTGCATTTTGACTTCGAAATGTGCTTCGCGCCACAACGGCGTGCACTTTTTCGACATCTCAACTTCCAAAAGTGTTCCGAACCCGTCAGTTTTTTAGTGCTTCGCGCCACAACGGCGACTTTTTCAACATCTCAGCTTCCAAAAGTTTTCGAACCCGTCAGTTTTTTTAGTACTTCGCGCCACAACGTCGTGCACTTTTTCAACATCTCAACTTCCAAAAGTGCTCCGAACCCGTCAGTTTTTTCGTACTTCGCGCCACACCGTCGTGCACTTTTTCAACATCTCAACTTCCAAAAGTGCTCCGAACCCATCAGTTTTTAGTGCTTCGCGCCACGATGTCGTGCAATTTTTCATCTCTCATCTGACCACATGGCTCCGCACCCGCCGCTTTAGCGAGCCTACTTTTCAACCCTGCGGAGCCACAAACCATTCGAAAAACACAGCGTTTCGCGACTTTCATACCTTTTCGCGCACCTGCATCTTCTTTCTTCTCACTCTTTCTCTTCTCTTATCTTCTCTGTTCTGCTCTTCTCCTCTCTGACTCTTCCCACCTCTGCTTTTCCATCTGTCCATATTGTCGGAAGGTTGACTTCTAAACTTTCGTCGATTAATACTCATTTCATAATTGACCCAAACACGTCAAGCACGATAAAATTTCAATTCTATGATATTCTATACCTGAAGATACCTGAAGCTCTTATCTTTGAAGACGTGCAAGCCACCTCGCATGTCAATGAATCATTTCAGTGATCTTTGAAAAAGTGCCCAAGGGACTCACAGATTTTTGATGGGCAACAACCTATGTCTCGGGTCAAGTTTTCTGGGCTGTAGCCCCTTTTCTATCTTTCCTGGTAAAACACTGAGTGGTTGGCTGTGTGTGTGTTCGGCATCTCACCCGATTATGTAGATCTCATTCCAAACATCGTGAGTCTCATGTTAGATACCGTGCAGAAAATATTCTTATTTAGCGGGATAGTAGAGAACTGCCAGTGAAAACGGCAACAATCAATCGTTCTTCACCTAACCTCTGCCAGCCCGCAAGACGTGACTGTGGTCGTGGTCATGACGTGTCTGGCAAGGCAGCTGGATGGAAATATAGGCATCACCCACAACAAGAGCAAGGGCACAGGTCATTGAATCCAAGTCTGGTAGGCAACGCACAAAAAATATGGTACAACATGGACACCACTTGACAAATTGGATATGTATGATGATATGAGTGGTATGCTTTCAGACCCAGAAAAAAGTGCATGTGTTCGTAGTTGTTGTAACTTTTAGCCATTGAGCATCCAGCCCTTCTCATTTCTTTTTGCTGCTCTACTTAGTCGAGCCTCCTTCTCCGATTTTCCACAGGATGAGCAACGCACAATTGCAAGAAGCCCCCAACGACAGTAGTTTCACAATCCCTTCCTTTAATCAAAGGAAGTTGGGAAGCAATACTTCCGTGTTGCGGACAAATAGAATTCTGAGACTTGAAATGATGAAGGGTGGTACGTGATCTAACAATACATAACATAACAATACATAACAAAAGAATAAGAGGCTATGGAATTGACCTTGATGAAGGGTTGTAGATCATATAACAATACATAACATGACAACACATAACAAAAGAATAAGAAGCTATGGAATTGACCTTGATGAAGGGTGGTAGATCACATAACAATACATAACATCACAATACATAACAAAAGAATAAGAAGCTATGGAATTGACCTTGATGAAGGGTGGTAGATCACATAGAATAAGAAGCTATGACACAGGGTGGTGACGAAGGGAGGTGGTGACGATGGGAAGTGGTGACGATGGGAAGTGCTGAGGAAGGGAAGTGGTGAGGAAGGGAAGTGGTGAGGAAGGGAAGTGGTGACGATGGGAAGTGGTGACGAAGGGAAGTGGTGACGCATGCATGTTGCATGGGCTATGTTTTGGGGAGGAAGCCGGAGCACGAAACCTTGTGTTTTTCCGTGTAAAGTGGCTTCAGCCAGCGATGAAAGGTACCTCGTGTGTGCGGCGGGTGCGGTCTGGATCGTTTCGAGTTCAATCGGTTCCTCCTCTGTGTTCTGCAACGAGTGGTTGTTCCTGTGTACATAGTTCTATGAGTTTCTTAAATCTGTGGTTGCAGATCGCATTGGAATGGCTGCATGATTGTTGCCATCTGGTGCTGCCATGTGCGTAGATGCATGCGGGTTAGCCACGTCATGCTGCAAAACG
>Ga0126342_10017937_pt1 | contig 12189 bp, 8 predicted proteins | sample Cyp1metagenome_FD_92528 | JGI IMG/M metagenome (GOLD analysis project Ga0126342, IMG submission 92528) | Coral microbial communities from Lord Howe Island, Old Settlement Bay, Australia - Cyphastrea 1 metagenome | ecosystem: Host-associated > Invertebrates > Cnidaria > Coral ... | reverse complement strand
TTTATTTCTTCACGGTTGCCACAATCTGTATTTTCGCCGAAATTTTATCAAACGGATCTAATCTGCATGTTTCAGGATTCAGTTCCTGCCGGATCATATAATGATCCATTCTTGTCTAGTGTGTGTTATATATATATTTATATACATTTATTTATTTATAGTATATTTTTTACATATAATATAATATATATATATATATAATGTATATATATATATATATATAATGTACATATATAATGTGTATATATATAATGTATATATATAATGTATATATATATAATGTATAATGTATATATATAATGTATATATATAATGTATAATGTATATATATAATGTGTATATATATATATACAAAACACACACATATCAAATGTTTAAAGAAAACATGCCATGATATGCCATGTATGGAAATGGCATAACGTTGGGAGGTCAAGGCCCATCGCCATAGTCCGGTCACCCAGGTCAAGTTTTCCTGAAATGGATGGTTCATTTCATGGAAAATCCGAAAATGACATGGATGATTTTTGTTAGGGGTATCCCAGCTATCCGAAAATGGTTGGTTTATAATGGAAAACCCCATTAAAATAAATGATTTGGGGATACCCCCATTTCAGGAAACCTTCATATATGTTCATAATTGCGAGTGCATTCCGTCAACTTCAACTTGCCTCAACCCGTCTCGGATTTCAACCGTTCTCTGATCAAAAAATCATCCGTCGAGGGCCAAACAGCAAACAGCCGCCCCTGAAAGCAGTGAGGTGAACATCGCCGGGGAACACTAGGTCAAGACATAAATGGCTGGTACCCGATCACCCGTCGATCCAGAATAATTGCATTGATTTAAGGGAAGATCTGCAAGAACCAAGATTTTTTTGGAATCCCCCAGTAGGAGACTGTCCTGCAATTTTCCTTTCGCCTTTCAACCAATTCTGTGAAAGAAACCCATGTTTCTATAATTTTCTATATTCTATATACATTCCTTAGTTCGACTGCGTGGCTAGCAAGTCCCCCGTTTCCAGAACTATCCCACTTCAATGGGGCGAACCAAATGGTGTGGCGCCAGAATCTGCCCCACCTGCATCACAAGCGCCAGAAGTACCACGACAGGGCGATGTGGCGTGGGACCTTGGGAGGATTGAAAAAGGCCTTTGAAAATCGAAACCGGAAACCATGATCAGGGGTTGGTAACTGTCCCATTTTGGGTTTTTCTTGGACATCACCTGAAAAAATAGCCATCTAGTAGACCATATACCATTCATGGTTGGGTGATGTGACCCATGGGGACATCAGTCATGACCCATGATGATTGTGACCATAAAAAATATAGGTTTTTCCTCTATTTTTTTCCCTTAAACCAATCCAATGATTTCAATCATGACTAATGATGCTTCATGTTGATTCATACTGACCAATCATGGTGCCATGATAATGTTTGATGGTTAGTAATGGTGGGATGATATTTAACAATAACTATTTTGGCTATAGAAAATGGGATATAACCAGGGAGATAGATGGATATCATGAAATATGAAATAACAGATGATAAGTCTGAAAATGACTTAAAACATATCTGGTTGGTGGTTTTAACCATCTTGAAAAAATATTAGTCAATGGGAAGGATTGTCCCATATATTATGGAAAATAAAAAAATGTTTGAAACCACCAACCAGTAAAACATGTCAAAACCAATACTGTCGTTATGGTCCAAACGTGAAATCCCGATTATATAAACGACCCATTCGTCAATCAACAGTTGTATTTTCAAAAGCACCCCGCGGCCTGTGGGCATTCACATCACCCAGCGAGGTTGGTGATCGTCAAGAAATAATTAAGTCATTAGGCAACCATATGATACCATATGAATGACCAAATAGTGGGCTATATCCCATGTATATATATATAATAATAATAGTAATAATAATAATAGTAATATATATTATTGGGTGATTAAGCATATTTAGTTCAACCATGCATATGTGGGATAATCCTGTATCAACCAACCATATATATATATGATTATATATGCTAGAATCATGACATGGTATATGGATGGTTTATGGGTCATCCGTCCCATATTGGGAATCCTGAATCATGGGTACCCTCTGGTTATGACTAACATGGCCATGGTATAGATGGCCCATAGAAATAGATGGTTTACCTATTAAAAATTGCGGATCTTTCCATGGCTATGTTAGTCATAACCATATGGTAAATGAATTCCTATGTAAATGGTTCGATCAAAAACCCCCAAGATATGGCGGTTTACTAAAATGGGGGGGCATCCCAAAATGGATGGTTTATAATAGAACATCCTGTTGAAATGGATGATTTAGGGGCACCCCCATTTTAGGAAACCTCCATATGATTTCCTATGTAAATGGATTGATGACCATCTTTTAATATGGGGATGGGTCAAAACCTTGCTTGTACCTCTGTAGTTCACATCAAAATAGCTGGTGCTTCTGGATGTTCATCCCCCTATAGCATGGCTATTTATAGCTGGTTGGTGGCTTTAACCATCTTGAAAAATATTAGTCGATAGGAAGGATTATCCCATATATTATGGAAAAATAAAAAATGTTCCAAACCACCAACCAGAATATAGATCTATTAAGTCCATACTAAGATTTCTTAAGTTCCATTAACCCATATTTAAGTCCCTACAACGTTGATGGGAAAATATATGTTCCAAACCACCAAGCAGTATAGGTCTTGCTCCATATCTCCCCAGAAATGAGGCTAAACTGACATTTTGACCATGGCACATACTTTTTTGTGGCTCACTTCAGTCCGAATCTGGGCAAAGATAACATATATCTGGGTAAATTATAATAATTCACTGAACTGAATTAAGGCCATTTTGGGATGATTCTTCTTATAAACCATGATTCCAGTTAGGGAGAACAGTGAGGTCGTGATCAAATTTATCCAGATATTTTTTTCACACTTCACTAACCTGAAATCTTGGGCCACTCATCTCCCTTTCCCGGCCATGCCTTGCCCGACAATTCTGAAATGTTGGGCCATAAAAGGGGATGATTCCGATCTTCGGGAGAACAGCTGGGTTTCCAGCACACCCGGCCACCAGCTCTCTGGGATATGGCATCCATGGCGGTTTTTGTGGAAAAAAACCTGGTCCACGTGAAAACGATACAGGATGAAAATGTGTAAAAACTTGTTGATATGATATGCTATGATAATCTTATAGTGTATTGTAATATTCATCGGGGTTCTTAAAATAGTGCATCCCCAAAACCATGGGTTTCAATACTACAATGGTCTAATTTGGATAATTTGAGGGAACCACATTTAAGGAAACCTCCCTATCAATATCAAAGGTACCGATAGGTACAGTAGAATCGTTTTGATTCAAGGTTCTGCTTCAAGTTCTTCAACTCCATTGCTGGGCTTGCAGTCTGTGTCTGAATGACTTGTGGGTTTCTCATAGGTAGACTCCAAAAGCCTATGAAGATGTATGAAGTGTTTTGATTTGACTTCGGGCTTCATATCGTCACATCTCAATGGATGCAAGCTGTGTTCACAACCCACATGTTTTCGGCACATATGACATAATCAGCTGCAGAGCTGGTGGAAAGGTAGTCAAACTTCCCAGTGAGGAAGCGTCCTTCGGCCAGGATTGTCACAAGTTGGACATCAAATACTGAATGATTTGGGGTTTCCACAGATTTTGTGGAGGCATTTCAGACCTTTGTCATGAACTTATCAGAATCAACATGGGTATGTCGTGGACTCAGGATTTCCCTTGAAACAACGGCTTCATCGGACACCAGTCCCCAGTCCCAGCTCAAGGTCCCTGAACACACGAAGCAAAAATCACCAGCGCACTTTTGCAAACAGCAAAAAGTCTAACCGGGTCTCTGGTTCGGAAGATGCGACAACAGGCTGGTCTGAATTCGCATAGATCGCATCGTCCCAGCTACAAGGTCCGTATTGCGTATTGCTTAAATGGGAGGTGGGTACAAGAAAACCTCACCCAGATGGATGTGACGTCGGGCTTGCAACATCTTCCAACTATTACAGTCATTACAGTGATCAATTCTCACAGCCATTTAAAAAATTAAAAGCATATTATCATTTTTGTGTAATATTGTAAATCATTATAATCATAATATTATCATTTTTACAAGCATATTATCATATTATTTACAATCATTACAGTGAAATTAATATGGGTTATGAACAAAAATTCTTGATTTGTGTTAGGGGTTAATCACTAATGAATGAATGGGTTATCATATAATCATTATCATATTTTGTGAATGGGGAATTAACCCCTAAAGTCTTTCAAGCACTTGGAATTTGGAACATCTTCTGGATGCCTTGGATGAAAAATCTCTCCGATTCCCCCCAGTTTTTAAGGTGGATTCATCGATGGGAAAAGACATCTTCAAAAAATGGCCCATAGAAATAGTTGATTTACCCATTGAACATGGTGATTTTCCATAGAAATAGTTGATTTGCCATGATTTGCCTATTAAACATGGTGATTTTCCATAGTTTTTTGTTAACGTTTACCGCTTCCAGATGCTTCCAGACTCAACAGCCTCACAGTTCTGTGCCCTGAAAACGGCACGCTCGGTTCGGAGTCGACACGTGCCGCTGCCCTTTAGTTTGGTTCTTGGGCTTCCAGATGATCCAGCTCGTCCCAATCGAAGAAACCACCTTGCTCTGTGCATCAGTGGCACATCCCACGAATCGTAAGTGGCTTAGTTCACCCCAATTATAAGTGGATTAACCCTACTTATCCCATGTAAATCACTGGGGTTATAACCCACTTAGGATTCGTGGGTAGTTCGCCACCAAGTGTGGATTAGTGCAAAAGATGCAAAAGGATGAGGGACACACCAATCGGGACACACCAATCGGTTGAAACTCTGGTGAAGTTAGATGAACTTAGCCCCTTTAAAATATCCGAATAAGATGGGATGTCCCTTTAAATGTCCCTTCAACATCCTTCACTTTCGGGACGACTATGGCAATGTATAATGATAATGTTAGATTCAATGTTGCTAAAGAAAGAGTCTAGAGAAAACCAACCAACATCATGCAACGGTGGTTGGCTGTCGCTCATCAACATCTATCCAAAACTCAGGGACAGCTATGCAAACAATAGTTTCACAATGTTTCGCATTTGAAGCCGAAAATAAATTCTCCAAGTTCGGGTTGCCCACTGTTGACCTAACCCACAAATTGGCCAAAGTTGTAGCGTTCTACCTTGATGGCCAACCAAACAATGCCTTCATCATTTGGAACGCACGACCACTAAACCACCAGTAAAGGCTATTGGCTATACCGCCATTCCTGACTGTCTGTCTTTCTCTGGGGGAAATGCGCATTAAACACCATCTACCAGTTGAGGTTTTAGTCCCTTCGCCCTTTTAATGAAGAGTGCCACCAGAAGGAAAGACTGGAGCCAGTATATCACTTTTGATGCGGGGGTTTGGGTGTTCATGACTTTTGTTGAATACCATCCAACCAACCCTCGTTAATCCAAATTATTCCTAGTTCAATAATTGCCGTGTTTATTTTTGATATAATCCCCAGCTGTTAAAATCATCAGCCAGCAGAGATGTTATTATTCTTCGCCACATTACTAGATCACGTTAAACCGTAGATAGCCACTATTTCATTAATGTATTAAAATAAGAATAAAACTAACACCCCCAAAGACCACTAGTTCATTAATTATTGTATTAAAAGAAGAATATAAGAATTTCACTAACACCCCCAAAGATAGAACAGGTTCATTTGATACATTAACTTACCACAACAGTATGTGTGAATTTGAATTTATATGTCATTCTATCTTTTCGGCGATCGCTAAAACGTGTCAACAACACATTCAAACAATGGCAATTTTGCGTGACTGACCAAATACTACCAACAACTATCGAAATAATAATGCAAATCTTAAGCACCCTGCAACAAACAAAACTTTGCCGCTGGTTGGCAAATATCCCCATGTGTTTTATATCCTACTTAAGGTTTTTGACCCTAAGATGTTATGTTTAATGGTGCACACAGCCCCACGAAATAGTTCAATACATATCTACCACTTAAACATCCACAAACCATGGTTACCCCTCTGGTAAACTAACATAGCTCTGGAAATGACCTTTGTTTTGTAGGTATATCATCTATTTTCGTGGTCCATTTCCCATAGCAAACTGTTAGTTTACTGGAGGCTAAACTACAATGTGGTGCCCCCCAGTTATAAGTTGTTAGATTTGCCCCATTAACTAGTTCGTTATATCTGCCATAAACCAGTTCGTGAAATGGGAGTTATGTTCATCAACTTATCTAACGATTTTTGGGCACCACCGAACGTAGTGAACTAAACCAACCTGGCTATCCTAAACGGGGGCCCTCACCTTTTACCACTATGAACCACCCTGATGTTCCCAGCACCTCCACAGTCCGCATCGGCTGCCTTGGTGACCACCACCCAGCCGTCCTGTCGAAAAAAAAAAATTCGGGCCGTGCTTCGATGAGGATTTTTGGGGGAACATTCTGGTAACTTTTCTGGTTCTAAATTTGGCTAAAATCAGAGATTTGTAGTTGATTTTCGCTAAATTCACCAACTAAACACGCCCATTGTAGTAATTCACCCACCTGAAGCCCATCGCTTTTGGGCCCCCTAAGCCTCGATCAAAAAAAGAGTCCCAAAAAGGATCATCCCATTTGGAAGGACAAAACGCCACCAAGCAGTAAACCAGTCGAATCCATTTGGTAGGTTGATATGATGCGATATGATGCTGATATATGCTGATATGATATTTTGATATATTTGTGATCGAAGTGCCCGATAGAATGGCTGTTTAGCTGTTTTTTTGGTGGTTTTACCAGGTCAAAGAGAAAACCGAGAAAGCCACCGAGCGCTGCAGCGAAGCGCGGCCGGTTGTTCACAGCAAGACAGCATGACAGCACGGCTGGGTTGATCACCTACCAGCACCATCTACCACCATCTACTGGTCCTCAAGCGATCGAACTAGAGGTGGATGCATTGATCTCCATATGGAGGTGTCCTAAGTCATGGGGATACCACCTTGCATCATCCAAGTCATGGATGACCAGTTGAGTATTGAAACCCATGGTGACTTGGGGATCCTCCATTTCATTTCATCTAATAGAATCTATGTGCCTGCTGTATATGTTTAGTTGATAGCCAAGTAGCCATTGATTTCCGCATCTTACATCCACCACTGAGTAAGATAGTTCTTCCTAGAATCAACTAGATATGGCAGAATTCGCGGAAATATATTGAAATATACTTCAAATCCCTACGCCGGTTATCTGGTATTGTTTTCTTTTTGTCGGTGCACAAAAAAGATGTTCGCCATTAGAAATGATGATCGTCACCAGAAAACCAGCCCAGGGCATATCTTCACCGACTATCACCGACTCACTGCTTTGGTGACCCAGTGCCACAGTGCAGCCACCGGCCACCGGCCACTGGCCCAGTTCTGGCCCTCAGCACTCATAGCTGCCCTTCCCTAGGGAAGAGATCCACACCTGATGGTACAAGGTGGTGCCCAAAAATCGTTAGCGAAGTTGGTGAACATAACTCCAATTTCACTATGGTTTATGGTAGATATATCGAACTACTATTCCTATGGTTTATAAACCAACTCAACTTACATAACTATGGTTATGGTAGGTAGATACACCTATGTTTACTATGGTTTATAAATCAACAAACATAACTGGGGGGCACAACCTTGTAAGCATCCGTGGATGGCGCGTTGAAACATGGAAATGTTGGGAATGGTAAACTAACATCTAACTTTATAATGTTATATATATATATATATATTATATTATATATTATATATATTATATATAATATATTATATTATATATATTATATTATATATATATATATATTATATATACTATATATATATATATTATATTATATATACACATTATGTTAGTTCCACCCGGGGATCAAGACCTGCAGTACTCGCATCAATCAGATCTTAGTTTTCACCCGTAAACATGTACACAATGTAATTCTTTATACGATGTGGCATGTGAATGGCTCCAAATCTACAGTTCTGTATCCAATTTTAGGCATGAGTTTGGCATGAAATCACACTCAACTGACTCTTAGTTCTGTATCGCATACGTGACCACCTTGGCCAAAGATGATGTCGTAAAGACATGTAAAGACATGTTTCCAATCGTCGGGGTTGTTGAGAAATGAAGTCAATGGGTTATTTTAGGACAAGTTTTTCGGGGCCGGTTTGGTACACCAATTATGTTCAATTAATGTGGATAAAACAATAATAAACCATTTTCCAAATCACCATGTTTATATAGGTGATATAAAACATTCCCAAATGGGTGATTTATTATTGTTATAACCACATTACATTCATTTACCTGTTGGTCTATGGTTGTAACAATGTTGTAACGGAGGAAACCATCAACCAATAAGGACATCGATGGCCCCGTTGCCCCGAAGTCCACCTTCAAAGCTCCATCAACACCTCCCTTGGCGCCAGCTCCTGCCATCCGGTCCCGGCCCTAATGGCCGTGGCTGATGATCATCCCTACTTGGTGGCGAACTACCCACGAATCGTAAGTGGGTTATAACATGTTATAACCCCAGTGATTTACATGGGATTTTTGGAGCGGGTTAATCCACTTATCATTGGGGTGAACTAAGCCACAACCACGATTCGTGGGTAGTTCGCCACCAAGTAGTAGATCGGATAACTTGGATCTTGCGTTCACGCGCGATCACAACAGTCATACCGGGAGCCATCAAAAAAAATCTGGTGGAATGACGAATGACAACCGAGAATTACCCTCTGGCAATTTAACATAGCTATTGAAAATTGCCATTTATAGTGAATTTTCCCATGAAAAATGGTGATTTTCCATAGTTATGTTAGTTTACCAGAGGGTACATCCAATGCATAGTGGCAAATCCAAGGGAAGTCCTTGACGTCTCGGATCGCTTGGAAGTTGTGCTTTGAAACTACCCTATTAGTCCCCCAAAACACTACGTGTAAGCCACCAAGAATCCAACCCTGTGAATGTTCCAAACCTTTCCCAATGTCGGCACCTTAAACCACAGCCTTTGGTATAAAATGACTGCCCTGACTAGCATCATCTAGCATCGAACTAAAATGGGCTAGGGTTTTGATAGCAAACTGTTCAATTACCAGGGAGTAAACCAAAAACACCTAATAGAAAAAAACAGTTTATGGGCCTGCCAAATTTCAAAAATCCTGTGTTTTGGGTCAAAGTTCAATCTGAAAAGGCGCCCATACTTTTTGAAGTACTTGTAAAGGGCGGACTGTCTAAAGTGAGATGTGCATCACAGTTTCAAAACATGTAATATCAGCCAAACATGAACTAATTCATACACTGAAATACTATATAGAGATATGAAACATTAAAACCGTTGCAATATCAGGTTCATATTGCTGACCCTGGATATGGGTTTGTCTGAAAATAGGGTATCTGATTCCGTACAATGGTCATAATTCCAGACAATCGTCCCGATTCAAATAACTAAAAATTGCTGGCATAAACTCCATTCTCAGATACTCCCACATCCACTCTCCATTGGTTGAATATGGTTAAGTCCCTGCTTGTTCATGGTTAATCCCCATTTTCCCACATGTTTGATGGTTAAAAGCCATGTTCATCCAGTTTACCAGCATTTCCTCCTAATCACCACTAAATTCCAATTTCAGGGTTAAATCACCATAAATCACCATGTTCATCCAACTTTCACTCTTATCTGCACAAAATCACTATAAATCACCGTATTTTTCATGGTGAAAAACTCCAGAACTCACCATTTCCCATAGGATCCATGTATGGTATATATATACTAACATTGGGATTATTTTAAATTACTTTAGGGGTCAATGTAGGTAAATATTCCATACATGGATCCTCTGGGTTTTTTCATGATGAAAACCCCAAAAAAAAATATCCTTCAGCCAGGCTCAAGGCGGCTCGGATGCCAACGCCACCACCTGAGATTTTCATAGGATAACTATGTGATTTTAATCACCAGCAACAGGACTTGAATAGGGATTGATAACTATAAGATTTTACCGAAACAATATACATATATACACGGTGTTTATAATATATACTATCAATAGAAAAACATGAACCATCAACTGCCATCAACCAAAAAAAGTTCAGTTCAATCTATCACCAGATTTTTCGATAGGATCTGGGAAACTTATAATAATTCACTAACCTGAAAACAGCTTGATAGTTTGGCCATTTGGGGAGGGAGAGTAACCACCAATTTATGAGACCGTCACCTATTTTCGGACAAAACCATAGTTTAGTACAGTATAGTTCTGAGTCAGAACCGTGGGCTAGCAGCGGCCAAGAAGTTTCAGAACATCTCAACCGCTCACCTGGTTGGTGGTTTCAACTCCTCTGAAAAATATGAGTTCGTCAGTTGGGATTATGAAATTCAAAAAACTATTCCATATATGACATGGAAAATAACAGCCATGTTTGAAACCACCAACCAGCTCACATATCTCACATCTCTGGGCAAATTATAATATTTCACTAACCTGAATAGTTCGGCCATTTGGGGATGATTTCCCCAAAAAATAAACCATGATTCCAGTGAGGGAGAACAGGGTTTGGTCATGATCAAATTTCCCCAGACATAACTCACATCCGACATGTTTTTCAGGCCAAAAAAAAAAAAAAAAAATCACCGCGCCTCCTGTGGGGTGCAGCACCTTGGTTTTTCAGAATCACCGCGTTTTTTGGCTCCGTTTTCGACGGGAAAATACCAAATTGTTCATGGGCGAAATCGACTATGACTGGGCAATTTGAAATAGCAAACACAACGTTAGGGATATTTACCTAATTTTAAATGGTAAATACCTAATTGTAGGTCATTTTCTGTTAAACCTTGGAGGGTTTAAACGCAGTCGCAGAAATCAATCATTTCAACGTTTTTTTTTGCATCCCGCTGTACCGCTGAGCTTGGCACCATGACATCATCAATCCTGGGGATGATTCCGAAATGGCGAATCGTAGTACTTGGAATGAAAAAAAAACGTCTGTTTCTTGAGGAAAGCGTGGCTTTTGGTATGTTTTTGTTGGCATGTTGTTGTTTTACAATATCAATTTTATGCCACTGTTTATGCATGTTTATGCTCACCTTTTAAGAACTTCAAAATGGTGATATCACCAACATTGGAAACCACTGAAATCTCTAGACCAGTGATGCATCGGCCACCGTACAGGCCACGAGATGAATGGTGCTACTCACTTCGATTGCGATGTAGCCAATGTTGATTGGTTGGTTTCTCATGGTGTACAGTATATATATATGTATGTATATATCAAAATATCCTTATAATACCTTATAATGTTTATTGTATATACATATATAGAAGTATTATACGCAAATTTCTATGTCCCAATGTATTGATCCGATTGCTTGGCCAGCCCAATATCAGGCAATATCCCTTGATAGTTGGTGATATGGTTGGTGACACCAGAAACAGTATTTTTTCAAAGACCCCAAATGGAATGATTGGGGAACATATACCCTCTGGTTATGTCAAACATAGCTATTGAAAATGATGATTTATAGTGGATTTACCCATTAAAAATGGTGATTTTCCATAGTTATGTAGAGGTTTACCAGAGGGTATGTCTATGTATGCTATGTTCTTTATTGGGGAACAGCCAGGTTTTTACTACTTACATGTTTCTACATTTCTGTACAGGAAATCTTCCGGCCATCGCCCAAACAGACGATATACATACATACATTACATTACATTACATGACACTACACTACATTACATTACATACATACCATTGCATTGAATTGCATTGCATTACATTACATTGTACATGTATTGTATAATATTACAGTACATTATATTATAAAGTATTACATTATATTGTATTATATTCTATATTATATTGTATTCTATATGCTATATATTATATATCAAATTAAACTATATATTATGTTATATTATATATTAAATTGAATATTTAAAAATATTACATTATATTAAATTAAACATTATATATAATATTATTGTAAATTGTATGATATATATATATATGATATTTAATTAAACTAAATTCAATTATTTTAATTTATATTACATATTACTTCTTATATATTAAATATTATATATATTG
>Ga0126342_10017936_pt1 | contig 12189 bp, 6 predicted proteins | sample Cyp1metagenome_FD_92528 | JGI IMG/M metagenome (GOLD analysis project Ga0126342, IMG submission 92528) | Coral microbial communities from Lord Howe Island, Old Settlement Bay, Australia - Cyphastrea 1 metagenome | ecosystem: Host-associated > Invertebrates > Cnidaria > Coral ... | reverse complement strand
GGTCGCAGTTGAGCAAGGACGACGAGGACGACGAGGACGACGAGGAGGACGAGGAGGAGGAGGAGAGGAGGACGAGGCAGGAGGAGGCGGAGGAGGAGGAGGAGGAGAAGGAGGAGGAGGAGGCAACTGACATAAAATCTAACAACCCTCACCTGGCAGGTGGGGAATTATATCATAATTTATGGCTATAGTTTTTTATGTAATCCTATGGCTATGTGACTAGAATTGGCTATCTGGTTGGTGGTGCAATGTGCCCATCTTGAAAAATATGAGTTCGTCAATGGGAAGGGTTATCCCATATATAAGGGACAATAATGTTTTAAAAAAATGAAACCACCAACTAGCTATGTATTATATAACAATTTATATGATTTTAGAAATGGCTATGTGACTATATCATACTATATCACTATATTGTATCCCCGTAATAATATTCAAGAACAACATATCACCAGTGTAAATATGTGTGAATAACATATGCCCAAAAAATATCAAAAAATAAATAAAATCACTCCCTGTCTAGTGTTTTCCTCTCGCGTCGCGTGTGTCTATCGTACAGAGGAGTGCTGCTTTGAGGCTGTCTGACTTTACAGAAACACCTCAAGTTGCCCTGCGGTCACTGAAATGCGATGTGCACAGGGTCCCGAAGATATCTGTTGGACCAGTCGCAGGAACCTTCGCATTGGGAACCACGTAGAATCTCACCGAATATGGGATTTGAAGGTTATCCCGGCCTTGTCCCAATCACGCGGTTGCGCAAAAGGGTGATTTTTTTCGGACCGGCCCGCAGATCCAATTCAACATTTACTGGAACTGATGATCGAAAATCTACCCGATAAGCAAACATGGCAATGGTAAATCCTCTATAAATCGAGGTTTCAATTGTTTCAATGAAAAAATTATCTATAAATGCAGGAATTGTCCGTTGTCATGATTACCAGAGGGCCCCTTCAGATCAAAAGCCTGGTAGCCTGGCTTTCCCATGGGTTCTACTATCTTCTAGTAGCCATCCGGATAGCGATAGGTAGCTGGGCTCCACATCTGTTTCATCTCAGCGACCCTCCCTTTACGACGCGTAGCTATGTACACCTCGCCACACAGGCGAATTGACGACGGAAGATCCACCAACTGAAGGCCGACTACGGTTTCCCCATGTGTTTTTTCCCATCAAATTTGATGAGGGCTCCATAAATGGGGATACCCCCAAATCATCCATTTATAGATGGGGGGTTCCATATAAACCATCCAGCTATTAGATGCTATTAGGGTACCCCCATGACTATGGAAACCTTCATATAGAAGGCTTCAACCATAGAGTTCCGACTGCAGAAGTCGTGTCTTGGACATGTCGCAGCACCCTGTCGTTGGGGCCACCTGGCGACAGAAGAATCCAAGGAGGCCCAGGAATGGAGGTTTCATCACCGGGGTCCTGTTATTTCTGGATCAAAACCCTGGCATCTCATCCGAATAATCTTGCCGGTGTAACGGCTTTGTTGAGCTTGAAATGTAGATTTTCACCCTGATGTTTGTTTGGAGAGAGTTTATGGATTTCCCGAAATGCTTGTACAAGTTTCACTTCTGAATGAACATCACTCTGCAAACTCCATAAAACTCAAATTAGCCAGAAGATGTGGTTGATGAAATTGCGCCATTGCCATGTGGAAAAAAACCCTTTTCCCGCAGCATCTTGGGGCTATCTTCCTGGGTCCCTATAGAAAAAAACATGGTTCCCACATCCCGACGGCCTCCCTGGGTCCGAAACATGGTATCCTTCAGCCTGGGTTGAACCCAACGGTGGCAGGGGGACGGACTTCAGTGGTCATGACGTCATGACCAGTCAGAATTCATCGAAATTTCGCGGCGCGGATGGAGAATTTGGCACCATTTTTTTCTCTGTATGTTGGGCAACCCTGTAAATCAGCCAGAGAGACTGGTCCGGGGTGGTGTCCGAATTGTTGACTTCGAGTAATAGTTGAGGATCGTCACGTCTCGTTTCATTGCTGCGCCGACAGTTTGACAGCAGAAGAGCGACCCCAAAAGAGCTACTCGGATGTCATAGTAATCCCAAAAACTCTCTAAAGTAGATTTAAAAGTGGATTAACTATGGTTTATGGTAGATATCAGAAACTAGTTAATGGTGGTTATAAAATGGTTTATAAACCAACATTCACATCACTGGGGAGCCCTTTTTCAAGATGTGGTACCACAAAAAACAGAAGATCCGAGTCACTTCCCATGTCGGCTTGCAACCAAAATCGCAAGGGTCTGACCTGGCGACCAATGGTGGCCCCAGGGCCTCCAAGAGGTTGTCATTCCATTAGATCCTGCTTGGTCCATGGGGACTATCTGGTAAACTAACAAAAAGCTCCAAAGTGGGGCTCCGTTTACGATAGCTAAGTTGGGGTGAACTAATAACTCCAATTTCACTATGGTAAAAATGGTACGCAGATAACTATAGTTACTGGGGCGAATCTAAACCAACTAACATCACTGGGGGGCCCACATTGTATGGAAAATAGACCATTTAGTTTAATAGTGATTTCCCTATTCAACTAGTGATTTTCCAGTTCGCTATGTTAGTTTACCAGGCCGGGTAGCCTCTGGCAAAGGGATCTTTTTTGAGTTTGTCCTCTGGCAAGGTTGTTTGGTTTACTCAAATGGTAAACCATAGGAAAACCATAGGAAAATCATAGGAAAATGGTGGTTTAATGGGATTTAATGGGATTTAATGGGATTTAATGGCACTTACCCTCTGGTAAACGTCTACATAGCGAACTGGAAAATCACCCTGCTATTGATGGGAAAACTCACTATTTCTATGGCCATTTTCCAGTTCGCTATATGTTAGTTTACCAGAGGGTAAGTGCCATTAAATCCCATTAAATCCCATTAAATCCCATTAAACCACCATTTTCCTATGGTTGAGGGTTAAAAAAAAATAATGGCCATCATTTCGTTGACCTGTGGCAATCATTGCGCTGGGACATCCCCAGGTGACAAAGTTCGATGATGACTTAACCGCTGGAAAGCGGAATGTTTGATGAAAACAGAAGCTACCCCAGCGGATCATGAGAACCTGCTCATTTGGGTATGGGTCAATACCTATAGATACATTTTTAATGGGTTATTCACATCCATAAATCCCAGCTATGACTTGGGGTGAACAAAAGGTACCAGGGTTTTGACTCATAGCCATTTCTGATGTGTTTCATGGTCTTTTTAAGGGGTGGCTATACAATTCTTTTTGGTAAACAAAAAAACTGTCCCAGCGGACATGATCCATCCTGTCATCCAGTCATCGTAGGATTCAACTGATGAAACCATTCATTTTTCACGAGCCGCGAATGATTTGAGCCATCCACATGCCAGTTTTTGATGGTCTACATGCAAGCATGGCCGGTCACCAAAAACGCCATGTAAAAAAGCTAGCAGGCAAGGGTTAAAACGCAGGCAACATACAAATTTGCAACATGTGTGAATGTAATATCCATATAGATATATGATTTTATTTATGTATGTATGTATATATATATATATATGTATGTATGGGCATCGTTGGTTTAAGACTAAGACTTCTTTGCAGTGTTTTGAGCGTTTCACAACACTCCTGGGTTCAGACCTTTAGGTTCGGTGGGGTTGAGGAGGTGGAAGGGACGTTGCGGCTAGTTGTGGGGGGGTTGTCGGGTCTAGGGTGTAGGGTGGGAGATGCTGCATGTACTCTTAAAAGAACTATCCCCATATGATACATATGGCCCATATGCACGGCTTTGTCTATCTATTTATGCATATATATATATAATTGTATATATATATATATAATTGTATATATATAATTAGTATGTGTATATATATATACACTGAGCTTTTCAAGAGGCCACGGCGGTCACTCGTCCAGAACACGGCTAAATAGAAAAATACAAATATCCTGACATCTGCAGATTTCTCTACCCATCTAATAATATCTATGTAGATGTAGACATCATCAGGCAGAAAGTATCTAATTCTATATCTATTTGTTCATCTATATATCTCATAGTATCTAAGTCATAAGACATCATAAGACTAGATATATTACTGGTTGGTGGTTTGAACCCCTCTGAAAAATATGACTTCGTCACTTGGGACGATGAAATTCCCAAACTGAATGGAAAGTCATAAAATCCATGGTTTGAAACCACCAACCAGTAGTCCAATGTTATGTTGGATGAGGTTTCCCTGGAAAAAATCATCAATTTGGAAGTACCCCCATATCTCTAGACATCCCCAAGGCAGGCGAACTCACCCTGGTCCCCTCGGTGTCCGGACTCCGTCGGGCGCAAGCATCTTCTGGATGTCCTGCCAGGTGGAACCCCAAGGAACCCCCAAAAAAATAGTGTTTTGACGGGTGAAATTATAGTAATAATGATGATAATATGATTAGTTAAATTTAGATTAAATAACAACGTTAGTGTGACCTATATTAATCAAAGGTGTTCTTTGAAATTTATTCAACAATTATATTACATTATGTGTAATTATTTTTCATCTAAGGTTTATATGTGACCTCTTGGGATTTGTTGACCTGGTCATAACTTACAGATAAATTTGACGTTTTTGTGAACGAACAGCGGTTTTACCGTGAAGAATTTATGGATTGAACTGGGAAAAAATGAATTATAATGAGGCTTCTAGCGTTTTTCGATGGTCTTAGCGTCGGAAAATGAACTCAGAATGATGCCTTTACGTCAAAAAAAGGGGGATTGGACTGTTGAACTGCGAAGGATGATGGGTTCACCCATGATCAATTGATGGCCATGGCAACAACTGGGTGATTTTCGCATTTCAAAGCATTTCAAACCAGGGTGATTTATTGTACCAAAAATTGTTGGACAAACCCCTGAGACATGATCTTGTTGCGGGGATAGAAATGGCTGTGAACCTTCGATTCCCTATCCAAGTACCTTAAGAAGTAGATCTAGAGAGTTAAGTACCTTCTCAGACAGCGTTTGGATCCATAGAGATTATATGGGTTTGTCTGAAAATAGGGTATATTCCCAATTGTAGCCATTTAATAGGGATAATAATCATTAACCATTGGGTTTAGGGGTACACTATTTTCAGACAAACCCATATAAACCAACAGTGAGCTGAGTTTATCACGTGTCCCTACTTGTGTTTGCGTGAACTCCTTTGGAAAGTGCTGCCAGTGTAGCCAGGAAAAAGCGAAAAAGCCTTCCAAAACAGGGGATATCCATGGTCCGTCTCGTTTGTCCATAGGTGTACCCCAAGATTCAACAGTTTCTCATCAAGTTCCCCACCTTCAATCGCAATTTTTTGTGTTATACTCCATTTCAGGGCAAAACCATGTATATATATATGTGTGTGTCTATATATGTGTCTCAGAAATAAGAGTAAAGATTCCCACATCTAATTATTCATCAACGGGCAAATCGACCCAGAATAGGGTGGAGTTCCTTGAAATCTTCCCAATAAAAGCAACAGACAATTAATCAAGGGGTATGCAAGCAAAAACATCAGGTTTTCACCTGGAGAAAAGCATTTTCCAACTTGAATAAAATAACAAACATGGAAATATCTATAGAGTCTATATATATATAGATGATAGATGTCTCTCATATTTCCAAGTCTTCAACTGTTCTCTTTATTTTGGGGCAATTTCCTTTAACATACCCTGATCTCCCCTGTATGTGCAGCCGGTAGGCCTCCAGCCTCATTTTCTTGGCCACCTGCCCACCGATGGACAGAAGCTCCTCGCGAAAGCGATGCAGAGCTTCAGAGTTGATACAATCGAAAGGAAAATGCGGTTGAGATGGTTTAGTTTGCTCAGATAACCAACAATCAATAATGTCCTTTTGGTAAAAATAGAGGGGCCGGGAGCTGGTATACCATCTATCATCATTTACCTGTTGTTAAAGGGGTAAACAGCCCCCTCTATTAATCAGCCAACCAATGGGAAAAGGAAATCTATGCCAACAATCATCTGTGCTTGAATCACAATTATCACATTATCTTGGATCATATTCCATGAACAAATCCATCACTGATAACCAAACATGAAGAAGTCATTCCCACGTTTGATTTTTTTTTGGTTGACATGATTTTGGTTGGCATAATATGGGGCTCAAAACGTGTGACCCCCAAATTTTGGGTGGCTAAAAAACATACCACGTTTGTGGGTCCCTTGCTACCCATTTTTTTGTTGCAACCACCATAATATATATATATATATACATATATATACATATATAAATATATACATATATATATATATATACATATATATATATATATATTATAATATATTATATTATATTATATTATATTATATTGTATTATATTAGATTATATTATATTATATTATATATATATATATATCCTATATGCATTTGTCTGAAAATAGGTTGTCCCGAAATCCAGCAGCTTCTCTTCTCACTTTTCCCCAACTTGGCCATTTTGGGTCGGCGAAGCCCCATGAACTGAACATGGAGGTCTTATTGGATCCCCCAAACTATAGGCGTTTCATGGCTTTTTCAATAGGAAATGATATGTGTTGGATATGTTTGGATCTTGTATGTTTCATGATATCATGATATCCAACATTATTAGCATTTTCAATTCCAAGGTCATATCTAATGTTCTGGGTAAATTGTAGTATTTCACTAACCTGAATTAAGGCCATTTGGGGATGATTTCCTTTATTAACCATGATTCCAGTGAGGTCACAGTGAGGTCGGTATAATTTACCCAGAATGTTGGATATGTTGGATGATTTTTGGGGGTACCCCCCATAGGAAACCCCCCCAATTTTTTCCAAGCGACGTTTCCCACACCGATGCGTTGACGCTGTGCCCAGCCGCCGGGCTGTACGGCACTCACCACGAAACACCTCGGGGCGTCGCACAAGATCTTGGCGAAGTCTGGGATCTGACCATGTGTGGAATGGGCTGCCGTTTTTTGTGGGATTTCAGTGAGCTAAGTTGGTTGAAAACTACGATGGGTAGTTACCACCAACTCTGGGGGTGGCCACCTGATTCTTTACAGGACGTCTACAGGAAACCATCATGGGAATAGCCCCAAATTTGAAGGTTTCTGGTTTCTACGTGCCCTTCAATTCTGGGAATTTACCAAAAGGAGATACTTGGCGATCCCACGTAGTAAGTGGGTAGTAACCCATATGTAAGCCATATAGAAGTGGGGGGACACCACATTAATTTAAGCGGGTTGTATTGTGGTCATTGTGGTTCTTAACCATTGCACATCCAGGTGCTTATCTCCGGTCGCAAGAAATGGTGTTTTCTCCAAAAATTGTACCGATGTGTCGATGGCAAGGAACTTGCCACTGGCAGGTTTGATTGCGAAATATATCGCAACCTCCAAAAGAAAGAAAAGTATATAAACGATTAGAAAAGTTAAAATCATGTTAGAATAGTGCTAAGAAATACTACGGTGGATGGTTGCGAAATCCTGCACCAGTCGGTGTTTCATAGGTACTTCATAGTTCCCAACTGGTGCAGGATTTCGCAACCATCCACCGTATCTCTTGGGGGTTGCTGCCCTCGTTCAGCAAGCTAGGTATGCGCGCATGGCTGCGCCGCTGCCGCGGGGGGCGATCTCGAATCCCAGGTCCTTATCCTGGAGCGGTAGAAAGGATCCCCCGAACCTCATGTTGGTTTGTAAGCCCCATGATGGTCCCCATGTCTAAATCATACTTCAATGGCCATTTCAGGAACCTAAATTGGAGGTATCTACCATATATAAGGCCTATGCAAGGGAATATCCCCGCAAAATATGGCCTTATATGGTACAGCACCTCCATTTTAGGATCCTGAAATTCCCATTGAATACTATATACTTACATTATATATATATATATATTGATACTATAGTCTATAGTTAACCAAGTGATGAGCATCAACTTAGCTACAATTTGGAGGCCCACCTTGTGCTTTGATGGAGATGTGGGCCCCAAGGATGGAGAGAAACTCCCAGGTTCTGTCACTTCCACATGGGGAAAACGATGGAAAACGGTACCATGGAGGTAGCCTGTTGTTTCAGACAAACACGAAGCAGGTTGATGAATACCACCGCAAAGACCCCTACAAAGTGGGGCCCCCTAGCTGGCTAAGTTGGTTTGTAACTCCAATAACTATGGTTTATGGTACCCAAATAACTATAGTTACTGGGGGTTATAAACCAACTAACATCACTGAGGGGGGCCCACATTGTACAAATTGGAACAACATTGCGAAATCACCGGCGATTTTAGTCCCTTTGGAAACAAAATGACATATGAGAAATACCTGGCACCCACAGTCAGAGGCCTTGCCAGACTGCTAAGCCGCGCTGTACCCCCAAGCAGTTTCAAGAAAACTGGAGGTATGGCATGGGCACAGATCGGAAATTGTATCACTATAATTAACTCATATGCAACTAAATAACTGGGATGTTCATTCATCTGATTAGAGATATCTCAGTTTCAGCATGTTTTAGCCCATACGTAGCTTTTTGTGAAGCTGCAAACTGCTTAGGCCTGTGAACTGGCGCGTTCCTACCGGTGCACCTGCGTTCCCGCAGACTTCTCAATCATGGCGTCGTCATCACTCGAAGAGTCGTCCTGGACAGGTGTGATTTATGTCCGGTGGAAATGACGACCTGGTCGTCATTCCAACCAGTACCAAACCACCCCTCACTTTGAGCCCAAAAAGAACACGTTTAAATAATTTAAATCAGGGTTTCTGGTGTGTTTTTCTGAGCCGGGAAAGGGACTACTTTGATTTTTGAGAGATCATGTGTAGATCTGCACTGTCACCAGTAGGTTGGCAGGTTCTTGAAATCGTCTACCTGTGCCGAAATGAGCCTCCTTGATGACCCCTGGAGGGACATGAGCAAGCAATCTTTGAAAGCAGCAGCATTTTTGAAACTCCGATTTCTCCGGTTACTTGCAATCTATGCTTGTAAAAATTGTATCCCCATCGCTTTCACGAAAAACTTGCATCTCGCTGTCAAATTCCGGAGCCTTTCAAAAATGGTGGAAATCCAAAATTCAGATCGTCTCTGGTAAAATCATCTTCACCATTCACGGTCACGGGACTTCACCTGGATTTTCTCCAAAATGCTCTGCATGAAACCACCATTTTACCATCCAAAACCAGAAACCAAACCCTCATTGTGTTAATGAAACCACGAAAAATTACCCTCTGGTAATTTAACATAGCTATGGAAAATGGCCCATTTATAGTGAGTTTTCCCATTAAAAACTGTGATTTGCCATAGCTTTTTGTATGTTTACCAGAGGGTACTGTACCTGTGAGTAGAATCCCATGAAATTCCAGTTCATTGGATGATGAAACTACGAATTTTTTTGCCCCGATCCCCGCCCCCAATGACCACACACCGGCCCTGCGCCGCTGGCGCACGCTCCGAGGGCCGCCCCGTTGTGGCGGGCGGCACGCCGCGCGCTGGAGGGCGAGACGCTGGAGCCGCCTACCATTTGGGGATGGTTGATGACTTGGGGAAGGTTTATAAATGTTTATAAAATTGGCTTTAGCACATTAAAAATGATTTGAAATATGGAGTGTGAAACTATATCCAAGGTTACAGGGTGGGGGGCATAAACGTTAGAAGTTGGTTTATAACCTCCGTTGACCAGAGTTTAGGTAAACTAACATAGCTATTGAAAATGGTCATTTATAGTGAGTTTTCCCATTAAAAATGGTGATTTTCCAGTTCGCTATGTTAGTTTACCAGAGGGTATCCTCCATCAACATCCATAAACCCAAACCCCAAGGTCAGGCCCTTGCCCGGAAAGCCTGCGCCGCCTTTGGCTTTGCCGCCGGCGCCACCGGCTTCGGCGCCACCGGTGCGGGTGTGGCCGGCTTCGGCGCCGGCGGCGCTGCAGGCGCGGCCGGTGGCGCGGCCGGTGGCGCGGCAGCTGGTGGCGATGAGGCTGCAGCAGGCGGGCTGGAGGGTACCTGCTGTGGGAAAGTGGAGGATTCGGCCACAAAACTTGGGCAAAGTATGGGGCATTCTCGCACCTCCAACTGAGGAAAGCATAGAAAAGCCTTTTTTGTTTCAGCCAAGCTCTACATATGTCTAAAAGGAATGGCAGGGGATTTGTGCATTTCAGAACAGCCGACACTTGTAAAATGATGATGTGCTCACGTTTTGAGACACAAAGGAACTTGAAAATGTCATCTGCTGCCCAGCACTAGTCTCAAACATTGCAGTTTTTTCAGCCATACATTTTCCTTAAAAAAAATGCCAACATGTCGCAGTGCGCCTCCTCTTCCTGGCTCATGCCCTGCCCGCTACGGGTCGGTCATCATTCAACTAGCCAATTTTGATACAGGGCTTCATCCATAGCAAAGTCGAACCGTTCTGATTCGGTTACAATGTGTGAACTGCTCGTTGATGGTTGGCTTGTCCTAACACATGGGGCACTACAAAACCACGCATTCGAATGGGAACGTTCGGAGAAAGCAACCATCAAAAGATTCAAGTGGCAATTTTCTAAAAAGGAGATATATATCGGGGAACATACGGGAATGAGTCAAATTTCTGGTACACGGGTTTTCACATCGACATATCCTAACAGATTCTGACAGATTCTGTTATGGTTATTCACCTCATCAACCGCTACCATAGGTGACAGGATCCATCCCCAGCCTTCATCATGTCGCCCACCAACATCTGTGCCAACTTGGCCCTTCCCATGCGACCCTTGGCTTTGGGTACAGGGCTGGCCTGGTCGCTCGATGTCGATGTCATGATGTCATGGGAAAACGGAGGAAAAAAATCATCGAGGATGTCATGGCAGAGTTCCCTTGTTTGGTCAGATTACCAGGGGGTAGTTGCTGTAGGGCTTCGGAAATCTTGCTGCACCACCTGTCTCACATCTGGGCATCACGGTCCCTGATAGACTGTCGATAGAGCATGTCATGAAAAAACCTCTGCGCCTCAACCCAGCACAAAAACAGGATCAAAAATCTTCAACAGTCACAATTCGGCCCCCAACTTTCACCAAGTCAAAATGCAGCCCATTTTGGGGATGATTTCCCCTCTGCGGTCCCCATCATTTATGGTGACCGAGAAGTCACTTCGCTAGAATCTACCAACCGCACCGTCGTGTGGTCCCCAACATAACCTAACGCTCCCTAAAAAATTGACCTCTGGAACCCACAACCATGACGAAAAAAATCCATCCAACTCCAGGCGCGGAAAATCCTCGAGACCGAAACACCAGAAATGGTCACATGTTTTTGTATGAAAATTTACCGGAACCTCTCCTCCCCAATTTGGTTACCGTGTTTCAAAAAAAGAAAAAATGCGTTTTAACCATGCGATCCGTGTGAAATTTTGGGGCCGAAATTCCATGGCCTCTGCTTCTTTGGTCTCGGGCACTTCTTTCGCAGCCGAGACAACTTTGGGCGCAGCTTTCGGCTTGGCACCTGAGCGCTGGCACGTCGGGCGCTTGGGATTGCAAGGGAAAATGATGGATCAACCAATCTGGGTTCAGATCTGGGTCGCGATGTATTGATCACCATTTTCGGATGTCATCTGCCTTTTTCACGGGCGGTATACTTACCCAACATTGGCAAATTCCCACACTGGTTTTGCGAGCTGTTTCAGCATGCTCATGTCAACATAATCTACTGCGCAGTTCTATCACTCAACAACAATTTCCAAACGCAAACTTCCAGACCAAACACAATAAGTTACAGACATTCTATTCAAGTCACAGAGGAGTTATATAATACATATATAATTAAAATACATATTGATATAGACTAAACCGAGCCAGTGTCAATACTGACTGGGTTCACATACTGGCTGGGTCAAGTCTATATTTCACATGCGTTTGCATATACATATATATATACATAATCGTATATATATATATATACACACACATTAAATTAAAATAAAACATATTATATTATGTTATATTATATCATATTATGTTACATTATATTATATTGTATTATATTATGTTATATTATATGATATATACCTATTGTGTTATATTATATTATATTGTATTATATTATATTATATTAGTTTATTTTGTTTGATATTATATCATATATACAAAATAAATTATATTATATCACATTATATCATACTATAATATATTATTTTATATAATATTTAATTATATTATAATATGTTATAACATATTTTATATTACAT
>Ga0126342_10017935_pt1 | contig 12190 bp, 10 predicted proteins | sample Cyp1metagenome_FD_92528 | JGI IMG/M metagenome (GOLD analysis project Ga0126342, IMG submission 92528) | Coral microbial communities from Lord Howe Island, Old Settlement Bay, Australia - Cyphastrea 1 metagenome | ecosystem: Host-associated > Invertebrates > Cnidaria > Coral ... | reverse complement strand
CGCACTCTACACTTTACACCCTACACTTTGCACTTTACACTCTACACTCCACACTCTACACTTTACACTCCACACTTCACACTCCACACTCTAAACTCTACACCCCACACTCCACACTTTACACTCCAAACTCCGCACTCTACACTTTACACTCTACACTTTGCACTTTACACTCTACACTTTGCACTCTACACTTTACACACCACACTCCTCACTCCACACTCCACACTCAACACTTTACACTCCACACTCTACACTTTACACTCCACACTCCACACTTTACACTTTACATTCCTCACTCCACATTCTACACTTTACACTCCACACTTTACTCTTTACACTTTGCACTCCTCACTCCGCACTTTACACTCCACACTTTACACTCCACACTCCACTCTTTACACTCTTCACTCCACACTCTACGCTCCACACTCTACACTCCACACTTTACACTCCTCACTTTACACTCCACACTCCACACACTACACTTTACACTCTGCACTTTACACTCCACACTCCACGCTCTACACTTTATACTCCACACTCCACATTCTACACTCCACACTCGACACTTTACCAACTGCACACTCCACACTCCACACTTTACACTCCACACTCCTCACTCCTCACTCCACACTCCACACACTCCACACACTACACTCCACACTCCACACTCCACACTCTACACTCTACACTCTACACACACAACACTCCTCACTCCTCACTCCACACTCCACACTTTACACTCCACACTCCACACTTTACACTCCACACTCCTTACTTTACACTGCGCACTCCACACTCCACACTCTACACTTTCCACTTCACACTCCACACACTCCACACGCTACACTTTACACCCCACACTGCGCACTCTACACTTTACACTCTTCACTCCACACTCTACACTTTACACAGTCTACACTCCCCACTCCACAATTTACACTCCACACTCCTTACTTTACACTCCACACTCCACACTCTACACTTTCCACTCCACACTCCGCACTCTACACTTTACACTCCACATTGCATACTCTACACTATACACTTTACATTTTACACTCTTCACTCCACATTTTACATTTTACACTCCTCACTCCACACTTTGCACCCCACACTCCACACTTCCCACCTTCACTCCACACTCTACACTTTCCACTCTACACTTTCCACTCTACACTTTACACTTTACACTCCACACTTTACACTTCACACTCCACATCTACACTCCACACTTTACACTTTACACTTTACACTCTACACTCCTCACTCCACACTTTACACTCCTGACTCCACACTCTGCACTCTACACTCCACACTCCACACTTTACACTCCACACTTTACACTCCACACTCCACACTTTACACTCTACACTTTACACTCTACACTCCACACTCCGCACTCTACACTTTACACACTCTACACTCCCCACTCCACACTTTACACTCCACACTTTACACTCCACACTCCACACTCTACACTTTCCACTCCATACTCCACACTCTAGACTTTCCACTCCACACTGCAGACTGGCAACAGGGGAAATATGTACAAGACTGTTCAAATAAACTATTGCAGAAAAGTGTTCTGCGTGACTGCATATCCATGTGTTTCGGCATATGTACCATTAACATACGTGTGAGCATTCGAGTTGGTGGGCTGCATTTCGTTTTTTTTTTTTTTTTGTGGGCCTTTGACATGGTTTTTCTGATCATTATCCCAGTATAATCAGCATATCTCCCAGATTCACCCCGTGTTCTCCGTCCGCAGGTTGTGACCATGTTGGAAGATCTAAAGGCAGAAGTCGTTGCAGAAGGGACGACGGAGGAAACCAACTACAAGAAGTTTCTGGGCGGCAGGAGACGGGGGTCACTCATATCATGGGAATTTCATGGGGATATAATAAGTTATATCATTATATATCATGAAAAATAACCAACAATCTGGGTAAATTTAGACCGTTGTGGTTGTCATGTGGTTACGGTCATGTAAAACATCTGGTTCTCATTCTGCAACAAAAATTGGTTAATGGCCCTACTTATGAATGGATTTAAATGTGCATTTAGCCATCTAAAATGGTGATATCATGGATAATATAACCAATAATGCTGCTAGTTGGCGGGTTCACATATTCTTTTAATGTTCAACCATGGAAATGGAGGGAAATGGGATGATGACCCCAATGACTCTCGGATGTGTGTCAAACTTAGTGACTCCTGCTCTCGGTCAATGGCTCGTTTCAGGACCCGTGAATGGCGCGTTACTGTTTCCGCATCGTCACATGATCATTTTCATAAGAACGATGATTCAATAATCGTAGGATTTGGATGGATTTGGGCTATGCTCCCCTATTTTTTTTCAGGTTCATACCGACAAATGATCATATATTTTATATATACACACATATTCATGCATTTGTTGGCTGTTTTTCTACTGTTTTTCCACGAACAAAAATTGAGGTCCAAACCCAGTTTCTTTCTCGGCCGAGGTTTTCGGACTTTTGCAGCAGCACTCAGAAGGCCAAGGAGGTGGCGACAGTTGCGATGGGGGAGAGACACTTGGGGATTTCACCTATGGTGAGTTATCTATGGTCATAACGTGACTAGAGCAGCTTTGAAAACGGATCTTCAATAAGTAATGTTTTTAAATACAATCCTCCTGCAAATCTTTGTGGCGAATTTGCAGACGAAAACCTGATCATAATCCCGTGTCCCGATTCTGCTGGGACGTGAAAGGGTGCGAAAGGTTCGCGAAAGCGCGGCGTAAGGGCAGTCTTCGGGTACCATAATTTTGGATAACCCCCATATACAAATGGGTAATATAATGGTAATATAATAATGGGTATAATATATGGTAATATAATGGTAATATATGGTAATATCATATACATAATCTTGGGGAATATAATGGTAGTATAATGGGAATATAGGCTGAAGACAATCCATATTGCCCCCCCATTCAGCCTACATCCACCATGGTAATGGTGATATCACAATGATGACCATTCTTCAGTGTATATATATATATACACACACACACTTCAGTACAATTATTATCTTCAGTATATAATGGTCATGATCTTCAGTATATGATGGGAACATATACTGAAGATCATCCATAAACAAACGAGAATATATATGGCTATAGAATCGAGTCATATTCCAGATTATCAATGATATTAGCAACAAGACGCAACAAGATACGTGGGGATTTCAGGTAATATCATGGGTATCTATAATGGTAATATAGTGTAATATAATGGGTATATACTGAAGATAATCAAATTATATATCCCATTAATCCCATGGTAATGTAATGGAAAAAAAACTGAAGATTTCACAAACCATGATCCCAGGTTTCCTCAAAATTGCCACAGAGTGTAAGCTGCTTCATGGTCAAAGATTCTAAAATCATCCAGTCACAACACTCGGCCAAAGTTTCTACACGAAGCACCATGTGGCCGGGCACCACCGAGCGTAGCTGCCGAAGGATGCTGTGAAATTGGGTGAAGATAAGTCAGAGGAGCATACGGCGGGCATCACCCAAAAGACCAGCAGCTATGAGGACGGGATATCCAGGACTCGGCTATGTCTCAGGCATCACTTCACCAAGATTCCTTCAAGAAATATTAGCTGGTTGGTGGTTTCAAACATGGTTTTTATGACTTTCCAATTACTTTCCCATCATATTGGGTTCATGTCATCATCCCAACTGACTTTCACTCCATCATTTTTCAGAGGGGTAGGTCAACAATCAACCAGATCACCATCATATACCCTCTGGTTTTGCCGTTTACATAGCTATGGAAAATCACCATGTTTCATGGGAAAACCCACATTTTATGTTTGTTGGGTATATCCCATAAAATCCCATTAAATCACCATTTCCCCTCATTAAATCAGCATTTTCAGCAGTTAAATCACAATTTTCAGCCGTTAAATCACCATTTTCAGCACACCAACCAGACTTCTGCTAATCACCAACCACTAGGTGTTGGTGGAGTGCTGGGATTCTTTTTGGCTCAGGACATTCCACTGGGGTCCTCTTTTTTGGCGCCCCAAGACCATGACTAAGGCTCAAAATGAGGCCGTAAATGTATGTACCCGGCCTGGTTATGACCAACAGTTCGCCATGGAAACCATCACCCATAGAAATAGATGGTTTACCGTTTTCAAAATTGGTGGATTTTCCATGGCAAACTGTTAAATAACCAGATGGTAAATGTATCCTGAACTTCGCAAAGTGGCGAACTGGGCTATTGTTCATTTTACGCTTTCCATTTCTGTTGGGTCTAAAATTCGAAAAAAACACATATCTTTGTGGTTGAAACCGTAGAAAATCCTGTTCATATGCGAGTCTATGATATATATATACACACATGAAATATCCTACAAGAAAATATCATATCCTCACCATACAGATATACACATCATGAAATGTTGTCATATCCTATGTCTGTTTGTGTTGACTGGCACCCCCCATCATCTCGCTGCGAGGAGACGCTGGCGGAAATCGAGGAAAGGAAGACCAAAGGGGAGACGTTGAGCTCGGAGAAAGAGGTTCACCACGTGGCAGTGAGGTTAGTAAAGTGGGGAATATGAGCAGTGGCTCAGTGGCTGCGATCTACCCTTGTTGGTTGATGATTATATATATATACATAATATAGGGGATTCTACTTCCCAAATCTACCCTTTATATATCGGTGATTAATAATCCAAGAACGGGGAATCCCGTTCTTAACCAACCAGGATTCAATGGAATGAGTGATTTTGAACACTGCTCACATGGGATTACAACATCACAGCTGTTACGTTACAGCTTATAATTTATAGGGATACATATGAACTATAGTATTTCATAGGATGCGGTCGGGGCATTTTCAAATGACTCAAGTGATGTGGATTTGTCTGAACATGGGAATAGGTTGGCCCCCATCGAATGCCGAGGGGTTCCCATTGACATGTTTGATTTCCAGAGGGTCAGCCCCCCTTCTGGTTGGTGAACTTCCCATTCGGTTGGTTAAATCGAGCATATTTGTTACTTACCATCTGGTTATTAACAGTTTGCCATGGAAAATCACCATTTGTAATAGGTAAACCATCTATTTCTATGGGCCATGGCTTCCATGGCGAACTCTTAGTCATAACCAGGCCGGGTAAGTGGTGAAATCCCCATTTCTCAATGGTCAAATCCCCTTTTTTATGGTCTTGAAATGTCCATCCTACCATACAGAAAGGGCGCTACCATTTATAAGTTGGTTTGTACAGTAACCCCACTTCATCCTATAGCCTAGTGAAATTTATTCATTGAGCATCACATATCAATGCACACATAAAAGGTTGGTTCAAATCCAATTCTTTCTTAGATAAACCCATAACCCTACTGGAAATCAATCCTAAATCAATCCTGCATCCTCATTTTCATGCTAACATCTCCCTTCTTTTTGCTGAAACACTTCAATGACTTGTCCATCTTGTCCGTTTTTTAGGCCAGCGTGGCGCAGTGCAAAGACGACCAGGAGAGCTTCGAAAGTTCCGAGGCGGACCTGGCCGCCGCGGTGGTGGGCTTGGAGTCGGCCGTCTCCAAGGTCACCAGCAAGGCGGCGGCGGTTTTTTCGGGGGATCCGGGGATGGGAGATGGATCTGATGATAAAATGGCACATTTATAGTGGATTAATATGGATTAATATGGATTAATATGGTTTTATAAGGATGATAATGGGAGAATGATGGGATAATACTGGGAAAATGGAAAATATACCCTCTGGTTATTGAACATAGCCATGGAACATCTCTTTTCAAATTTTTCAATGGAGGTTTAGTTCGCTGGGAAAATCATCTATTTCTATGGGCTATGGCTTCCATGGCTATGTTAGTCATAACCAGAGGGTATATCTATTTTATTCTATGTTGATATAGTCTGCCATTTGGAAACATTAGAAATATATCATCTATAGAATCTATCTATTAATTGAATGATATATATGTATATATATAAATAGTTAAATATCTATGGTATTGTGTATGGTATGTCATATGATATATCATATCTGTCTATCTCTGTGTGTGAAAATATGAAAATCCAATGATTTCTACATTTTTTTTAATGAAAGAGTGGAATCAAGTCATACGGGTTGATACATGAGTCAAAGACGGGAGATTTGGTGAGGGTCTATTTGAACATAGATGAAGTAGATGGCCCTGATCAATTTGATGGCCATTTTGATGGGCGATGATTAGAACACCATGGGATTTTGCTAGGGGAAGTCTGGACATGGTTTAAACCTCATGCTGTTTGAGGTACCTTAGCTTTGGACAAAGTTATGTCGTTTCTGGATCCACGGTGCCTTGAGCATTCAAACATTCTTCAAAATGAATAGCAAGAGATGCCACTCCGATTGGTTAGAGATATTCGCCATGGATCCTCTATATATACACATTGCGTTGCTGAGGGGCTTGCTTTATGGTGAATCGCGGGGATTGAAAATACATTGGCCTTCAATTATAGTACAAGGTGGTGCCCTGCCCACTTACAACTTAGTTTATAAACCATAGTAACTATACGTAGATATATCTCCCATAAACCCTAATTATTGAAGTTATGAACCAACTTAGCTAACGACCTGGGGCATTACCTTGTATAGACACTGATGTTGGCTGTGCAAATGGTTAGCACGTTGATGCTTTTATCTAGTATCAGTTCAGCAGATCGCAGCGTTTAGTCTTCTTTTTGAGGACTTGTATCCAGAATTTGAAGCATCTTCCATGTTTTTTCTTAATTTCAGACGCTTAAAAGTCTGTGGTGATTTCCTCACTACAGGAAGGCCCCCACACCCCCCCAAGTTTTGAGTTGAACTAGTTTCACCATGTTTCAACCCATCCAACTGGAATTCTTCATATCCATGAAGTAACCCCCACCTTGGCCGTGAACTCTGAACGCCAACCGTGCCCCGCCGTTGCGGCCGTTCAGAGCGAGTCATTGGTCCAGCTTGGCCATCTGCAGAAGAGTTTGGACCTGGCGGAGGCGCTGGGCTTTTTGCAGAGCCAGAAGAAAGCGCAAACCCTGTCGCTGCTGCAAGCTGCGCCCTGGTTGGAAGAGGCACCGCCAGATGGGGATGGAGAGGATGTTTTGGATGAAGAGAAGAGAAGAAGTGAAAATGAAAAAAGAATATGGCGATGATAGGGTCTTTCTTTTTAGGTGTCTTCTTTTTTTGACTGTTAGAAAGTTCTGTGCACTTGTAGTTGGAGGTACTTTTGAAAGTCAAGGTCTATACCGTAACATCCATATATCTTTGATTATCTTTGGGCGGTTTCTGTTGCGACAGGCGGGAGCCGAGTACAACAAGAAGGATTACGCCTTCCAGTCTGCCGGGGTCGTCTCGACCTTGCAAGATCTCTTGAAAGAGTTCCGGGAAGAGAGGAGTAAGGGCCAGGAAGAGTGGAAGAAGACCAAACAGGTGCCTTGGGGCTTGGGATTTGTGCAGATGGTATGGATGGTGATGGATGCCCCCCAAAAAACTGGGACCAGTTTTTGCTATGTGTTTACTTTTTGGGACCTTTGTGAGGAATGCGATCAGAAATAAAGGGAATACAAGCAACTCTAAGCAATCATTGCACCTATGTGTCGACAGTTTGAGGCAGTCTATCTATGCCACTATGGACTATGGTCATTACTTGAAAATGGGATCATGAATTCCAAAATTAACATAAATTCAATGGGAATTCCAGGATTTAAAATGGAGGTACTGTACCAGAAAGGCTATATTTTGGGGATTTTGGGGGTATATCCCCTTACATAGGCCTTACATAGGCCTTACATAGGCCTTACATAGGCCTTATATATGGTAGGTACCTCCAATTTGGGTTCCTGAAATGGCCATTGATAAACTAAGAACCCCAAAAGATGCTGAAAAGTTGAACATCTGAAAATTATATGCAGGCAACATCAGCTTTCTAACATCATTCTTTGCGGAACCGGTTCCACTTAGAATGGAATTAGTTCATTGGTTAGTCACTGGCTTCTAACCAAGTGGAAAATACCCAATTATACCCCACTTACCCGAAGGTAAACTATCATAGATGTTTCTATAGTGTTTACCCACGAATGTAGATCATTTTCGGAGTTCGGTTTTCCCTTTAGGGGTTTTCCACATTTCAGTTCCCCTAAGGTACTAACCAGAAAACCAAAAAACCATTGGAAAAAACCAGAAAAACCCTTGGCCCATGGCCCACGGCAGGCATGTTCCGATTTCGAAACCTCGCGCAGCAAAGAGATCTCCGACAACAGCGCCGCCATTAGCGCCGCGGAGACGACGGCGGCCACGTTGAAGGGCGACGTGGCGGATGTGAAGCAACTGCTGCTGGAGACGCAGAACAGCCTGAAGGATGACCGTTGCTGGGTGAAAACATGGTGAAACATCTATGAATCTGGCTGGTGGTTTCAAACTTTTTTTTCCATAATATATGGGATGATAATCCTTCCCATTGACTTTCATATTTTTCAAGATTGTTAAAACCACCAACCAAGAATGGTTTGGGGGATTATTTCATGTTATTTTTGGTGGGTATCAACGATTTTTGTTTGAGACATTCATATAAGATACTTCATCACCAATGGTTGCCATATAGTTCGATGATTGACATATTAAAATTGAAGATATTATAAGATATTCAATAGCTGCAGCTATCTTAAAAGGGTATTTAATGTTTTTTTTTTTAGTGGGTATCAACTGATATTAGAGAAATATAAAATGTAGGATACTTCAGGTCAAATGGACTTGATGGTGGAACATTTGGTACTAAGATGGGATTAAGTGACACCTACCAGGCGCAAAAAAATCACTGGTGATCTAAGTGACAAATTGGTGATCTTGTCATCAACAGATATGGGAATACTAACAAGTAGAAAAGAGGGCATGAACAGAAATCATGGGCATATATGGATATGTGGATGATTTCAGCAGCAACGAATCGGGACTTCATAATTCAATAAAAGGGTCTTGACTCCAAGGAGGATCCCCTAAATCTAGAGTTGGATGGGTGAAACAAAAATAACGAAACCCGTTTACAACTGGCAAGGCCGTCCTGTAATGGTTGGTGACTTTTCTTGGGACAAGAATGTGTAGTCATTGTACCACCCAACATTGGCTGATGGTCGTTGATCGTTGGTGGATTCCAGGACATTTCACGAGAATTTTTGGACAGAACACCAAGCAAATACGTGGACAAGAATCTGACATGCCAAACAATCCTGTTTGGTGGTTTGGAGTTTGGAGCATTTTTTATGACTTTCCATGGGAATGTCATCATCCCAACTGACGAACATATATTTTTCAGGGGGGTAGGTCAACCACCAACCAGAATCAGTGGTCATTTCTTGTGCATTGTAGAAAAGCAGTGGTGCCGCGGGGTGCTCCAAAGCAATGGACGTCTGTGAAGTGGTGCTTGGTCAGATCTAGCATGATCTCCGGCAACTGTGGCGATAGCTGGGAAAATCATCTGTAAATGGAGAAATCTTGGCTGCTCTTGGATACTCTCTCCATGCCGATTTTGGGTTGCCTTCCCTCTTTTTGCTGCTTAAAACTGGGTGAAACGCAATCTCTGATACCAAACCCCCACTTTGTGATAGTCAAATCCCAATTTTTTTGACAGTTACAGATACTGTAACACGTACACACTCGCCATGTTTGCTGCTTCAACTCCAACTATTTCATCTTACTTCACCATTTTTTCTGATCATTTCCCAAATTTTCATCGTCAACTTCGCACTTCTGTTGCTTATATAAATCCCACGGTGTTGCTTTGATGGGCAATGGGATTAGTTAAGTGCTCAGTAACTAGGTTATACCTCATGAAAACATCAAAATACCACTTGTATCCCAGTTACTAACCAGTTATCAAATTCCATGGCCCGTCTAAGTCCTTATAAATTCAATTAAGTATCTATAGTTATATATAATGTTACATACCCTATAAACCCCACTAAACCTTAAGTGAACTGTGCATCAACCTGTCGCGCTTTCGCTGGCACCCGAGGCGCCTACCTTGCCGAGCTGAAGACCAGCTGCAGCAGCCGTGACAGCGACTTCCAGCAGCGCAGCAAGATGCGAAGCGACGAGACGAAGGCCATCGAACAGGCGATCCAAGTGATGAAGGAGAAGGCGGCCCTGGGCCTGGTGGGTTGAGCTGGGGTCATGGTTTTGTGTAAGCTTGAAAGCCCAGTGATTCATGGCTTACTTTTTAATTAAGATGTTATTGAACTTGAGATGCTTAGATGGGCCATAAGTTAACTGGTTTGTAATTGGGTTATAAATCATTAGGTATATACAAAAATATATAATGTTATATCATGTTGTGTCCCAGTTACCGACCAGTTAACTAATCCCATTGCCCATCTAAACGGTGTGTTTCCAGGGGGTTGGGGGGTGGGAAAATAAGGAAGAAGGTATTTAAGCAGCTGAACATCTGTGGACAAGGTTGCAGCTGGTGGTGCCCATTGGGATTTCGCATGATTTCGCCAGACTTGTGGAACCGAAGCATCAAAAATTGGGGGTGTATCCACTGAAGAACGGCTGGTGCTCCAATGAAATCGCAATTAGTGGACATATATTAAATCTGGCTGGTGGTTTGGAACAGGAATTTTATGACTTTCCATATATTGGGAATGTCATCATCCCAACTGACGAACTCATATTTTTCAGAGGGGTAGGTCAACCACCAACCAGAAATAGAATAACCGTTTAGAGTTTAGTTGATAGTGCTGACACAATTAGACTTAGATGGAGGTAGAGAAATGGGGAGAAGTCATCCGGCCAAAATCAGCCCTATAGATCCAATAATCTAGTTTTTGGATGGTATTTTAAAGTCAACACACTGGTTTTTGGATGTGATTGGAACCCAAAAACACTAGATTTTTTTCATGGGATTTCCTATGGATGGGGATAGAATAGGGATTTGTTGCATCACTTTGGTGATTTTCATGGGCCAATGATATAAATTATACAAGCAACAGTGATTTTCCTACAGGATCCCGGTGCATCCTGGAGGATAAACACTGAATTTATCCCATATTTAACTAGGTTAACCTATGGCTTGGATGATTTCCATGATAATTTGAGCATAAATCTGGCCAAATCTGGCCACTATTCAGGACCTTTCACTGATCAAGTGCCAACTTTGTGGCTATCCAAAAAAAAATAGCTATCATGCAAATAATGGCGATTGACTATATGGATTTGAGCCATACTGATCTGTACATTTTTTGGTTTGGGACGGGTTGGATGAGTCTAAATCTGCATAGCTTTTGCTGGGGCAACCTTTGATTTCATGGTTTTGCAGTGTCTAAGATTAGCTAAGTGAACTCAGATAAATCCACCAAGATGTTTTGCTGGCTGAAGAAATCCATTTTTTTGCTGCTTAAATCCATATTTTGGGTTGGTTAACTCTGCATTGATGCTGGTTTAAACCCCAAATCTAGATTGTGCATTAAATCGCCATATGTTTGTTTAAATCACCTCTTTTGTTGTTTCAGTCACCAAGATTTTCCTTGGTGAATTCCTTAGACCATGACCGGACCATCATCCTCTGGACCTCTGTGGTTCCAGGCTATGACCGATGAGGCCGCATCCTTCCTTCAGACCGAGAGCCATGAGAGCCACGAGCGCCAGCACTTTGAGGCATGTGAATGAGAAACCTGAAAGATGAAAATTTCACCCATGTGTCTTCGAATTTCACACATCATTTCAACTTGAACATTCAAAAAAAATCTTGCAAACTGAAACATCTCTTCTGAAAAACCTCCTTGAAAATCCCTATGGAAAAATCACCCTTTAAAGGGTTCTCCGATGTGAAAAACTCATGGTTTCCCCGATGTGAAAAACTCATGATTTCCCCGGCCGAAGTTCGTGGCCGCGCCAGGCCACGGCGCGGCGTGCCGCGTCAGGCACCTCGGCCAGCACGGCGCTGCGCGGCGCCGCGGCGGCGGCGCTGCAGCGCCGGGCGGCGGAGCTGCAGAGCCGACGCCTCGCGGGGCTGGCGCTGCGCATGCAACGGGAACCGGACAGCGTGGCGGTGAACCCCTTGCAAGCCGTGAAGGAGTTTCCGGGCTTATGCTGTTGTGACATATGAGTTCATTGGGATGTATATATATATATATATTATATTATATATTATATATTATATAATATAT
>Ga0126342_10017934_pt1 | contig 12190 bp, 7 predicted proteins | sample Cyp1metagenome_FD_92528 | JGI IMG/M metagenome (GOLD analysis project Ga0126342, IMG submission 92528) | Coral microbial communities from Lord Howe Island, Old Settlement Bay, Australia - Cyphastrea 1 metagenome | ecosystem: Host-associated > Invertebrates > Cnidaria > Coral ... | reverse complement strand
GATCAGCAAAGGCATTAGGGAATATTAAAATCCCACCCCCGTTAAACTTTACGTTCAATTGGGAAAATCAACCAAAGTATTAGGGAATATGAACATCCCATCCCCGCTAAACTCTACATTCAAATGGGAAGATCAGCAAAGGCATTAGGGAATATTAAAATCCCACCCCCGTTAAACTTTACGTTCAATTGGGAAAATCAACCAAAGTATTAGGAAATATGAACATCCCATCCCCGCTAAACTCTACATTCAAATGGGAAGATCAGCAAAGGCATTAGGGAATATTAAAATCCCACCCCCGTTAAACTTTACATTAAATTGGGAAGACCAACACAAGTATGAGAAAAATTAAAAACATCACACCCCCGCTAAGCTCTACATTCAAATGGGAAGATCAGCAAAGGCATTAGGGAATATTAAAATCCCACCCCCGTTAAACTCTACATTCAGTTGGGAAGATCAACATGGGTATTAGGGAATATTAAAATCCCACCCCCGTTAAACTTTACATTCAATTCGGAAGATCAGCAAAGGCATTAGGGAATATTAACATCCCATCCCCGCTAAACTCTACATTCAATTGGGAAGGTCAACAAAAATCCCACCCCCGTTAAACTTTACATTCAGTTGGGAAGATCAGCAAAGGCATTAGGGAATATTAACATCCCACCAATCAATTGGCAAGATCAGCAAAGGTCCACCTCCGTTAAACTTTTCATTCAAGTGAGAAGATCAACAAAATAGGGAATATTAAAATCTACATTCAATTGATGATGATGATGATGATGATGATGATGAGTTGCCCGTTGTCGTTGCGGTTCGGGGCAAAGCCCAGGCAATTGCTGTTTATATACATGCATACATACATATCAATATACATATCTATATTTCAACATTTGTGCAGTCACATGGCAGCGGCATGTATCCAGCAATTACCGGTTGCATGTGCAAGGGACCTTCGTGCTCAAGCGAGCGGAAAAGGATGGATGGATAGATAGATAGATAGGTAGATAGATAGATAGATAGAAAATACGGTTAGATAGATAGAAAATACGGTTAGATAGATAGATAATATGAATAGATAGATAGATAATATGAATAGAAAGATAGATAGATAGATAGATAGATAGATGGATAGATAGATAGACAGGTAGGTAGATAGATAGATAGATAGGTAGATAGAAAGATAGATAGGTAGATAGATAGATAGATAATATGATTAGATAGACAGATAATATGATTAGATAGATAGATAATATGATTAGATAGACAGATAATATGATTAGATAGATAGATAATATGATTAGATAGATAGATAAATAGACGGATAGCTTGGTAGACAGATTGGCTCGGATTAGGTTGGATCAGATTTGGATTCAGATCCAGATTTGGGTTTAGAATCAGATTTAGATTGGATTCAGACTTGATTTGATTAGCGCTGTTTGGATTAGATAAGATAGATGGATGGAAACATTGATTGCTTGCTCGCTTCATTGATTGATTGATTGATTGGTTGGTTGGTTGATTGATTGATTCATTGATTCATTGGTTGATATTGCTTTGATTAGACAAGAGTCGACTAGCTGTGCTTTGATTCTGCGGATTGTGATGTGCACAGCCTGCACAGCCCTTCGGGGCTAACCCGTGCCACCAGAGGTAGTCTGAAAGTGACAAGTTGCTTGGTGGTATGGGTGGCTTATCACCAAGGCCTTCAGAGATTCTATTTAGGGGTAGCGGAATAAATAAGACGACCTGTAGATTTGGATTCAGGTCGGATCAGATCAGATTAGATTCATAAGATGAATTACCATCTGGTTATTTAACACAGCCATGGAAAATCCCTTATTAATTGAGGTATTAGTGGGAAAATCATCTATAAATGGACCATTTTCCATAGCTATGTCAAATAACCAGAGGGTAAATGGATAAGATAAACCGAGACAAGCTAAGATTCGCTAAGATAAGCTGAGTGCCAGGTCAGCACACTTTGGCAACTGCTGTGACTTTTGTATGGGAGATTATAGGACCACTCAAGTTCATGGTTTATAGTGCATCTTTTCCAGGATAGAAAAGCAAAATCCTACTAAAATCCGACTAAAAAATAGTGATACAATCACGTGTCTATCCTTTTTGAGGGCACCTTAGTTGTAAACATGACTGGCCTTGAGTGGGTGCTATTGTACTGCGAGGTGGTGCTTCACTTCGCTAGCGAAACTTCGTTTATAAATGGTAGATATAGTAATGCTGATAGACTCCGATAGACGAAGAAATCCCAATAAAATAGTGAAGATTGACTCTTCCATCTTTTCGGGGAGTTACCGTACTTTTTGTTTATTCCGTTCAAAAAAACAACAAACACAACCGGAGGGCACCACCGGTCAACAGGATGCCTTTCCAACGCGGCGATATCTCCCTGAGGAGGCAGCAAACTTGGTGTGGCCATTTCCACAGAAAACCTTCGGGGATACCTGGCTTAGATCATTTCAGAAATGGAAACATCAAAACATATCAAAACAGATCAAAACCTAGACTTAGACTCAGTTTAGAATTATATAGATTTGATGATTTACTGTAGAATTTAGAATATGTCATCTTTTCCGTGCTGGAAACCAGCCTGCCCCGAATCTTTGGACATCAGTGTCCCCTTCACCAGGTCTCTGGAGACGGGTAGAGAACCCACAGGCTTTAAACTACTTTTTCTGGCATCCAATTGGCTGAAGTTAGCCCTCGGTCAGATAGAAATTGTCGAGTAGTCGCTCATGGTCCCAGCGCTTCAGGTCTACATCCTCTGCCATCCTCTGCGGCCGGTTGGTGACCTCGCGGAGTGCCCAACCAATTAGCGAAGCTGGGCGAAAAACTGGGCTAAGGATTGGATTTATGGTAGACATAGGTAGACATTCGTAGACTGATAGATACCCTCTGGTAAACTAACATAAATCATAACTATGGAAAATCACCACTATTTAACGACTGGGCCATGGCTTCAAGTTCGCAACCTGTTACAGTCATTACCAGGCCGGGTAGATAGCCGGAACGGCGACCCCATTCGACCTCCTCACGGTAGCCATTCAGCTTGTCAAGATGTTCCTGGCTTGGTGCGGCCGCCGCAAGCGCGGCCAGTGGCCGGAAAAAGATGAGCGACTAAAGTCGCTGCAGAAAAATGGGACCTTCTTGGATGCGCAGTGGCACTTCTAATATATGTGTAGGAACATGCTAAGATATAGAAATATTATGAAATAATTAGCAGTCGAAATCATTTAAAGAAATAGTAAATGAGAAAGCGGCTCATACGACATAGCAACCATGGTAATAAACCATTTGTCGATTAGATATGCCCAAGAAATCTAATTCGACTTGAGGAACCAGTGAAAATTCCTGGCTAACCAATCGACATCAGCAGTTCACTAGCATACTGGGAGCACATAGCAAGGATAACCCACTTGAGGGACTCAAAAAAATCAGGGTTACGAACCAGTTGCTAAGTGGGACAATCCTCTAAGTCAGTCTTATGATTCTTAGATACACTTTGGAAATCTGACTTGGCCAAGGGAAATACTGCCATTACTGTACTATGTTAGGTGACGACCAAAATGAGGGTCGAATATGATGATCACTTTTTGGCATCCAACACTGAAGAATTGGCGCAAACAAAACTCAATGACTACATCATTGTATCTCGAAAAAAAACCTGCAGGTGTGTCTGAAGTATACCCAAAAGCCAATCTGAAGATAGGCGGAATAATGATCATTCAATGGGAATTTCAGGATCCTAAAATGGAGGTACTGTACCACATAAGGCCATATTTTGGGGGTATATCCCCTTACATAGGCCTGAAAAATAGGCCTTATATATGGTAGGTACCTCCAATCAATCGGTTCCTGAAATGGCCATTGAATCATCCATTGGAGGTACCATGTAGTAACATATGGTACCTGACACCATACGTTGAGATGCTGCCATTGGAACCTGCCATTGGGGTCCCGGACCGCATTGGATCGCTACCGAAAATGGCCGGGGAATCCGATATGGACCAATGGAATATGGCGGGACAACATCTGTATGATGGGAAGCATCATGATCCCCTGTTTACTTGGTGGTTTATTCCAGTTAGTGGGTGGGTTGTAACCCCAGTTACAACTAGACTAATCCTACTTATCTTACTTTTAACTTTTAACTTGGGTGAACTAAGCCACTTGGCATTCCTGGGGTGAACCACCAAGTAGTTCCCCTTGAACACTTCCCATGGATACATATTGTGGCTCGACTGCCAACAGGTTGATGCTGTTTTTTCCTAGATAGACAAGCCCTTGCTTGACCTTACCCGATCTTCAGATCTTCCATGGCTCCTTTCTTGGAAAAAATTGGATCTGTTGGAGTTTGAGAGCCAAACATCCCAGGACCACCACAATCAAAACCGTGAAACCTCAAATTCACTCAGGAAAACCAGCACATCTAGCTGGTTGTGAAAAAGAAAAAAATCCTGACAAACAACGTGGCTGAAACGGGTGCACCGGTGGTGATTTGAGCGACCATCACAGTGACATTGTGCACACATGGTTTCAAAGGGCAGTCAGAAGCACCCGCCCGTGTCGTCGAACATGGCTAGCTGGAAAATCCCCCCAATTTCCTGTGGGGATTTGCCAGCCATCTTTGATGACCATCGACACCAGCCCCTCCAAGTCCCCCCGGCCCACTGGGTGCCTCATGCTTCCACCGGTCCGGCGGACACGGCACCATCATGCCAGGTGGCACGTAGGGTTTCTTGCCTTCCCAGGAACTGAGCGGGTCTAAGAGATCTTGCGCATCCGGGTCGACTAGGTCGCTGCCGTCCACCACCAAAGGGATCCTCAAGGCCAGTACCAAATGCTGGGTCAATGGACCAGTTTTGTTGTGGGGAAATTGAATCCTAGTCTGGGTGGGGGGAGCTCATTCTTCGTGGCAAAGAGGTTTTCGTTGGGTTTGTTTCTGTCCCCGATTGGTGAAGCATGTTTGAGAAGCTTGAAGTAGCTCGCGCATTCTAAGGACACTGCGCGAAGTAATTTGAATACTGATTCATCCCCAACTAATCTCTGTTGACCTTTGTGAAAAGATCTTGGATTTATACAAAAGGGTCGGTCTCTCTTTCACTTTCCTTTCCCCTCGTCGCTTCACCTTCGGTTCGCTTCGGCAGGTTGGTTGGATATGGATGAAAATCGGGCCGACAAAGATCTCCTGGCATTTTTGAGGTGGGTCGGGACTAAAAACTTTGCCATCGCCACCCACAGAGACCATCTATAGGTTAGAACTTAAACCCCTGAGACATGGTAAAACATCGGATATTTTCCATTATTTTCCAACATGTTCAGACAAGTCCATTCTGGCCACTAGAAAAATCTTAGAACCCTGGCCGCTTGACCGACGCGAAAGGCATCGTCCTTGGGTCGGCTTGAGAAAGACGATCTTTTTTACGCTGCCTGGTCAGCCAAGGGGGCTTAACCTGTGGTGTTTTGTAGCATTTTGTAGCTATCCAAGGGTTTTTCTGCCAAGATATCCATTCACCTCTGAAAATGTTCAGACATGCGCGCACAACTCAAAAATGGATTTGTGTGAAGGGGTACCTCGGTTCACCCATTATACTATACATAGATTATCTATGTCTATCTTCGTTCTCCCGAACTTCAAATTGCAATTTGTGGGTCCCATTTTAAGACAATTATACCATATGAGCCATGAAAAAATACAGTACCCCTATCCCACCTCCTTATACTTATACTGGTTCGCTACTATATTTCCTTATACTAGTTAACTAGTATATATTCCTATAATGGGCTCTAATAATCCCCAATAGGCCAGCTAGTAACTAACCTCAAAGGTGACTTCGAGTGTAAAACAACCACGACAGGTGCTGCATCGAGCCTCTCAGATGACGAAGTTTGGGAGAGCGCGCGCTGAGAGGAGCGGGAGATCTGGAGTTGATTCGAGCGAACAGACGAGCTACGCGTGGCCTACAAGGGAGACCATCACCCGGGCAGTCAAGTCATTGGGGTACTGTTTTGGACCAGTCATTCTGACTGCAAAAAAACAAAAAACGCCTTAGACGCCGTGAAGCAACAGTGTTTGGGCGAGAAAAAACGCCATAAGATACATCAATATGCCGATCATTTGGGGACAAATTTTAGATGCCAACAATCTGGAGACCCGCATCCAGCAAATCATTCTCGGGTGCAGCGGAGTCCCAGAAGCAGGTAGTGAAGCTGTTGAGACTTAAAGTCGTTGATTGTTGTTGTCAAGTCATCAGCCAAAAAAAATGGATAGTTTGACCATCGATCCAACGGAAGAGGATGGTTTCATCACGTTACTATCCTGTAAACTAATGTAGATATGGAGGGCCTACCATGAATTTAGATCATGTCCCTACGGAAACCATTGTTTTTCCACATCTACGTTTGTTTTTTCGGTGGAACCCTACAATTGGGTCGATGTAAGGTGGGCTCCCAATGGTCTCCCATGTTCCCACTGCTGCCCTCATCATTGCCATTCTCATCTCCCACCGAGCCAAGAACATCCCTTTGGGTGTGTCAAAAAATGGTGCCTATACCTCTCAGCCCCCCGATAACTATTGTTTGCCGTGTTTAGTGAGAAAAATGTGGCTACTCACAGAATTGCTGTGTAGGAGAAAAAGTCTTGAGACCTGTACAAGAAGACTTCTACTTCACACTGCTGCATTGCCTTTTGATGTTTGAAACATTCTTCGAAACTGATTGAAACCCTAACCCAGAACTTGGCATGTTTGATCTTTGCCCTCGCACCTCTGGATTTGGGCAGTCCTTACTCTGGGTGCAATTGACCGCTGGAGGCACTCTTCGCATGAAAGTGCTTTTCATGGTGCTCACCCCGTGTGTACATGGTCACATATTTTAGAATTTTAGTCACATTGACACACTAATCTCCAAATAATCCCGGCAAGAGACCCCAAACAGTGTGTAGCTAGGATTCTAAAGAGCAAGGCGGAAAGGACCTAACATCATCAGTGGCTGCAGGCTAGCAGGAACAGAGCGACCCTAGTAGTGAAAAGAAGAGATACCAGGTAAGATTCTGCAAGTTCCCTTTGTGAAGATCTCTGTAGAAGATCGTGCGCAAGATCTCCTTGAGAGGTTCTCTGTAGAAGCTGCTGTGCAAGATCCCTGTGCAAGGCTATCTGTACAAGATGTCTATACGAGATCTCCACAGAAGATCTTTGTAAGGGATCTCAAAGTAAAATCTCTGTTGAAGCTATCTATAAATGATCTCCGAGCAAGACCTCTGCTCCCTTCACCAGGTCTCTGTACAAGATCTCCATAAGAGGTCTACTGGCAAGATCTCTGTACAAGATCTCTATAAGAGCTCTCTCTGCACATATCTCTTGAAGAGGTCTCTTGGCAAGACATCTGGCCAAGATATCTATACGAGATCTTTCGGCAAGATCGCTTTACGAGATCTCTGTACAAGCTCTCTGTAAAAGCCCTCTTGGCAAGATGTATGTAAGAGACCTCTTGGCAAGATGTCTGCAACAGATCTCCATGCACTGTCTCTGCGCAAGGTCTGCAGAAGAGGTGTCCTGGCAAGATCTCTGTACAAGAGCTCTATAAGAGGTCTCTTGGCAAGATCTCTGCAAGGGGCGTCTTGGCAAGATCTCAGCAGATCTCTATGCAATGTCTCTGTGCAAGATCTCTTTATGAAATCTCCTATACAAGCTCTCTAGAAGAGTTCTCTTGGCAAAAATTATGTAAGAGACCTATTGGCAAGATCTCTGCAACAGATCTCTATGACTCTATGTGATGTCTCTGCACAAGATCTCCAAAAGAGGGGTCCTGGCAATATCTCTGTGCAAGATCTCTACAAGATGTCGCTTGGCAAGACTTTAAGAGATTGCCACAGAAGATCTTTGTGAGGGACCTCAGAGCAAGATCTCTGTTCAAGCTCTTGTAGAAGATCTCTGAGGAAGATCGCTGCTCTCTTCACCAGGTCCCTGTACAAGATCTCTATAAGAGGTCTCCTGGCAAGATCTCTGAACAAGATCTTGCATAAAAGGTCTCTTGGCAAGATCTCTATACAAGCTCCGGATAAGTCCGATAAGTAGTCTCTTGGCAAGATTTCTGTTTGAGATGTCTCGTTTTGTTCCAGCCTGTGCAGTCGAAATGCACATTAGACATGGACATTTCACAAGAGCCGTCTTGTGTGGAAATTTACAAGAAAAGTGCCGAACGCTAATCCGGCGACACCCTTTTTGTGCGAGCCTGCACGGACATTTCACAAGAGCCATTTCGTTGAAATGCCGGACGCTAATCTCGGGGCCGCTGTTTTGTGCCAGCCTGCGCAGTCGAAATGCACATGAACATGTCACAAGAGCCATTTTGTGTGGAAATTTACAGAGAAAATGCCGGACGCGACGGATATACCGTCTTGATTAAACACCGGGCCTTAACACCTACCGTAAGCACCCCTCAGTGTGGCAACACTGTTTAGGGAAAAAGAGGGACAGAGAGAGAGAGAGAGAGAAATCAGTCACATTGACCCATTAATCTCTAAAAAAGGGAGATAGAGAGAGAGAGAGAGAGAAAAAAAAAACAAAAAGCTAATCACGGCCACAATAGTCAAAAATCACTTTCTCTACATGTCCTTTTCCGATCAAAAAACATGTTTCAGATTCCAGAGTTCAGTATTTTTAGCTCAGTTTCCAAGGAAGTGAAGTTGCAGGCACTTCTGGCAGTCCGAGGCCAAGCGGGTGGCCCTGCATGGCAAGTGGGCCATGCTCTATGGCAAGGAACCACCCCAAGCGAGATCTGGCCCTTGGCACCTTTGGCACCCCTTGGCCAGGCCCCCGGTGAAGCATCGGGCGCAACGCGTGTTGCACCGCAGCCCATGGCGCGACAATTTGTTTTGTGCAACTGGAGCCAAAGAATAAACCTCAGCAAACAAGGCTATCAAACATATTTCAGATGGGTCAGTTGTGGTCAGTACTCATCACTTCTAAACTTTGGTTCTTGGTTGAGAGATGGGTAGAATGGTGTCGTCTTGATTCGGTTTGCCTCTGGTCAATCATCATGTTCCCAAGTGGGGATCTACACTATGATGAAAAATATTGATATATTTGGGTGTTTTTAAAAAGGGAGATCCCCAAGTCACCATGGGTGTCAATACTAAACTGGTCTAATGACTTGGATGGTGTGGGGGTAGCCCCATCTTGGGAAACCTCCATATCCTTTTAAACAACAACCACCAAAGTGTCGAGCATGGAACCTGAAGCGGCTCCAACAATGACTCAACCCAACAGCATGATGGACGCTGCCGATGGCCGCTCAGCCGCTGTGTCTGAAAATAATGCGTACCCCAATTTTGCGCCATGTTGTATCAAATTTTGGCAGTATACCCATCCTCTCTGGGCCTGGTCTTGGGTGAAAGTCGACCACTCTCCGCCACCAGCGCAAGAATGGGGGCACGGAAACTCCTCGGCGGCTAAACTGCTGGGACTCTCCCCTGAGACCTCCAAAGGGCATCTGAAAAATCCGTATAAATATGGTGACAGCCCCAATAAATCGTGATTTTACCCAAATACAGTAAGCTTCGGTGGTATCCCCAACAGCCGCAACGTGTCATTTTTACAAATCTTTCCTGCACCAAACTCTCCCAGACCTTCTCCGGAACCTTCTCTCTGAAACCCTGTTGAACCTGACCTGGCTCTGCACCAAAGCCTCCCAGACTTTCTCCGGAACCCTCTCCGGAACCCTGTTGAACGTGATGTGGCTCTGCGCCAAAGTCTCCCACACCGGGTTGTGTTGAACCTGACGTGGCTCTGCACCCAAGCCTCCCAGACCTTCTCTGGAACCTTGTTGAACCTGACCCGGCGTCTGCACCAAAGCCTCCCGGAACCTTCTCCTGACCCGGCGCCTGCAGCGGGCTGAAGACCCCATTAGCTTACGCTGTTGGGGAAAAAACTCAGCTACTATCCCCAACAGCTTGAAAGCTTCTGCGTGTTTGCCATAAAAGGTGCTTATGCCACGTAAGAACCCTTTCGAATTTCACAAAGCATCTGCACGAGAACCCTCCGGAACCTCATCAGGTAGCTGCACCGGAAACTTCCGGAACCCCACCAACTACCTGCACCAAAACCCTCTAGAACCTAACCAAGTATCTGCACCATAGCCCTCCGGAACCTCACCGACTACCTGCACCGGAAACTTCCGGAACCTCACAAGGTATCTGCACCGGAACCCTCCGGAACCTCACAAGGTATCTGTACCAGGACCCTCCGGAATCGCACAGAACCCCTCCGGAGCCTCCGGAACCTCACGACGTATCTGCACGGAACCCTTAGCCTTAGGAAACAGGTGAAAGAAGGTGTCCGGTCTTCCAGAGTAGGCAAGAAATATGCTGTTGTTGAAGTCTTCTGTCCGCCACGCTTTGTGCCGGATGTTAAGAAGCTGGGGCTCAAGGGACTTTCCGTTGACACGTGCACTGGATGGGATCTCAATAAAACCAAGAGTCAGGAGTGGGTCTTGAAGGAACTTAAGGATAATCCACCAGAACTATTAGTAGTTTGCCCTCCTTGCACTGATGCCGGTGGTTGGTTTCATTTGAACTCCAAACGCATGCCAGTTCATGATGTTCTCAGAAGAAAGCTTATCCTCAAAAGACCGAAAGCCTTCTCTAAAAAGCTCATGCAGCAACAGATAGATGCCGGTGGTAGGGTTTTGTTTGAGCATCCGAGTCCATCCTGCTAACCCCCCCTTCTCCCAGTTTTGTATGTTTTTACTTTTGGGAGTGTTAATGCCACAGCATCCAGCAGGGTATCAGCATTGCAGTGATCCTGGCCATTTGGCCCAATCATATCCAGGAACCTTTACCAGAGTCGCGGTTGCTATGGTGTGACAAAGTGTCCGTTTGTGGGACCAGGAGGTCGTTGCAAGGTTCAGGAGAACCCCATAGGTTTGCTGCCAACAACATATATATATATATATATATACACCATGTATATATGATTGGGATTGATTGGTAGTCTCTGTGCTAAAACCACCTGACTTCATTTTTTTTTTGGGAAGTTGCCGGGCCACCTCTCCAGCTGGTGCATCACATCCGCCACGGTGTGATGAGGCTCCACCTGCAGGTCCACCAAGTTTTCTGGGATGTTCTGGGATTTTCTGGGATTTTCTTGGGCCTTTATGGGCCTTGAAGTGGGATGTTGTAAAAGTGTGGTTGGGGGGTAAAAGTTGGCTTATTGCATGGCTTCCTTTTTAAACTAGTTAGATTCGGGGTGCTTGATCTAAAGGAATTGGTCCACCAAACAGCAAGACTTATAGTTGATTTATGATGAATAAGTTTATTTTAGAACTGTTGGATGTTGGACGTATGGAGGAAATCTTCGCACTAGTTCAATGGGTTGTTGAACTAACATACCACCGGGGGGGGCCCTCCTGAGTTGACTAATTTCAGGGCTGATCTTAGTGGCTTCCCATAGTGAGATCCAATACATTGCGGGTTTCCATCGGATGTTATTTAATAGCTGAGGTTGGAGTGAAGGGATCAGTGAAAGCTACAAAATGGTCAAATTGGATTACTACTGGGTCTGCCAAATTAGAGGCCTCCACGGAGATATCCTTTAGCAATCCAGGTCTGGAACTTCCCCCCATCAGAATGTCCCTGAAAAAATTGGGTGATTTCCCACAAAATGACACTCCCGAATGAAGATAGACCCTGCCAAACAGGGCTTCGAAGTCTACATTCAATGGTCTTTTTCATGGCCTATGTTACTTTGGAGTAGGATTTCCTATTATATACCCTCTTTGATTCCCAGAGGTTTTCCCCTGTGGGACTGGTTCCTGGTCGCTGAAATGAGGCGCAAAAAAAACTGGGCGTTGAGGAGATCATCTTCCGAACCACTTCCCAAAACAAATTCGGAGGGATTCATCACAAACTTCGCGATGACAAAAACCTTTACTCAAATGTCATACGGGATGGCTTAAAATCATTTAAAATCTATGATACCCCCATATAAACCATTTTTTTCAGAGGGTTGACAAGTTGACCCCTCCCAAATTATAAGGGAAATTGCAACAGGGATCTATGATTGTTGAGGAGATCATCTTCCGAACCACTTCCCAAAACAAATTCGGAGGGATTCATCACAACTTCGCGCTAACAAAAACCTTTACTCAAATGTCATATGGGATGGCT
>Ga0126342_10017933_pt1 | contig 12190 bp, 14 predicted proteins | sample Cyp1metagenome_FD_92528 | JGI IMG/M metagenome (GOLD analysis project Ga0126342, IMG submission 92528) | Coral microbial communities from Lord Howe Island, Old Settlement Bay, Australia - Cyphastrea 1 metagenome | ecosystem: Host-associated > Invertebrates > Cnidaria > Coral ... | reverse complement strand
GAAACCCTCTCCTTCTTCAGTCTTCAAAATGGGAAACTCACTTATCAGGGTACGCTTTAGCTCATCCAGGCTCCATAGCATTTCAGGAACAACACAAGGCATCGACATGGTGCCAAACAATTTAAAAATTGAGCTGAAAGGTCTTCCCACAGCAACCAGTCAATTCACAGGTGTGAAACATGTCACACACAGGGAAGCAGGTTGGGAAAACAATGGGTCCAAAGAGACAGGTCTGGAGTACGATGGATTCATGGTATAGGTATTTTTTGTGAATTTGGGTAACTTGGAGCTAGATATATACATATATATATATATATACACATCATATACATATATATATATATACACATCATATACATATATATATATATATATCATTATATGTGTATATATATATATATCAAACAGATGACATGATGGATTCACACCAGGCCACATGCCCGAAATGACGCCAACACTTTGACACCACAAACTGAAAAACGCCTGAAGTGTCCATCGGATCCAGCTCAACCGTCTCCGTTGGCTGTGTGCTGAGGTATGAAAACCTCAGCGCCGCTGGTTTGGTCCCCCGGGTGTCATCCTTATCAAAGTGCGTTTTGCTGGCAAAAGTCCTGGTGTATAAGTACACAGTCTACATAGACTAAGGCTAGGGCGCAAAAAGAACAACATGTACATGTGTTTCTTGCTGATGATTCAATGATGTTTTTGCATATATAATTATATATGCACCATATATAATATATATATATTTAATTACATCGATTTGACTCAAAAATATCGGTGTCGGGTAACAGTAATGAACATTATTTTGCGAGGGCTTTTCCAACCCTTCATTTCACTTTAAGTGGGTTCAACTTCACTGTCAGTCATCCGGCCTACTTGACATCTCAACTTTCCGAGGCTTCCAATCCCCGTGTGGTGCCAGGGGGGGTGGAACCCCTAAAAAAATAACATAAAATGCAAGGGCCTAAGGACAAAATGCCAATAAAATGAGAGGAAAATAAGGTAAGATACGATAATCCATACAATGGACAGGTACGAAGAGAATATGACGTCAGGCCCCCTCCACCTGGCAACTGTTGGACGTCACGCCCCGGCATTTTTTTTGTTATATTGATTTTTATATGTCCTTAGATCGTTGACAAACATTTGTACAGTATGATATACGCATAATCATTACAGTTTCAGAACTTAATTCATCTCTAGCATTTTGTTATACATTAAGATTATATAGGATTATCGTTCTTACTCACGATCATTTCATCTTTATTTGTCATTGTGTTTCATACTTATTTTTCACGGCACGCAGTCCTGCTAGAATCAAATTGGATCGACAACAACTGCTGTTAAAGTTTCATATGCTCCATAATGTCCAAGTGATTCCAAATCTCTGGAAGGTTTCACAGAATGATCAGACCGTTCACAGCGGTGCATCTTTGCTATCATGCTATCTCTGTCAGTTAACTTGATGGGTTGGGCCCCTCAAAAAATAAAACGCACCCACAAAATAAAATGCTGGGGTCTGACCCCATTTTATTTTCAGATTTGCTTGATTTTTATTTTTCAAAGGGCTCCTGCCCCCTCATTGTCTTTAGGTACACTATAGGAGGATCATTCCATATTCCAACATTTCATCAATTTCACCATGTCACCATTCCTCTGTTTGTTCTCCAACCTGGAACTTCCACCCTCCAACGCCAGGGAGCAGGTCCTCGGAGCTTTCCAACGGCCGCGCCGCGAAGGACGCGGCGGCGCTTCCCGCGGAGCTTCCCGCGCCACCCGAATCGGGGCCCGATTTGTTAAGAAGACGCGAGAGGAGACTGGCACCTGTCGCTGAGGATTCATGGAGTGGAGTGATGTGATGAGCTGTTCGGTGACCATGATCATAACAACATACATATACTCTCCAGTAAATTAACATAGACCGTGGCAGATAGGGGTTGGAAGATAGGTTTCCACTACAAATTGGTGCCGGGTCTATGTTAATTTACCAGAGAGTAACAAGCGTTTTCTTTTCAAAAAAAATGAGAATGGAATCCTATGGAATCTAAACTTAGGGATTCTATGATTCATGGGATTGGCCAGTTCTTGAAATAGGGGATTATATGCCACACAACGGGAGTATATGGAACCTCCGACGGATTGATTTCAGTAATGTGCAATGGGTAGTTCCCAACAGGTCACAAAGGCAGGATGGGATTCAATGGGTTTATACAGGTCATTAGACGGATAAGATGGTGTGCTGAAAATAGTTTTTATCTGCATCAAAAAACACTAATTATTCAGAAGTCTGAAGATAGGGTACCATCAAAATCCACTAGTTGCCCTCTGGTAATGACTAACATAGCTATTGAACATGACCATAGAAATCCATTTATAATTAGAATTAGTTGATTTAGCCATCAAAAATGATGGATCTTTCAAATCTTTCCATAGTTTTTTGTATGTTTAGCAAAGGGTAATCAGAATGTTTCTTATGAAAATGCAGGGGTTGGTAACTGTCCCATTTTGGGTATATTGGACATCACCTTATAGTAGCCATTATAGACCATATACCTAATGGTTGGGTGATGTTCAATGGGGACATTTATTGACCCATGAAATGGCCATTGATTGGGGTACAATGGCCCTGTACACATCCCCCTCGAGACCCCATATGGATGATCTACATGGCCATCCCATGGAAGAATCCATTCAGACAGTGGCTAGATATAGAAATCTCCAGCGTGACGTTGTGTGTGCCCCAGTGAGCTTTTTGTTGGTGCACATAACTCCAATAACTATGTTAGGTGTCTATGCTATATAATATATATATATATATGCAAATCATGATTATGTATAAACCAACTGTTCAAGTTATAACTGGGGGGACACAACCAACAGTATGGATTGATGACCATCCCCTGGCTCCATGTCCCTCTGCACCTGAAAGGTCCGAGATGTCCTGAAAATGGCTGCAAAAACACCCCAACTGCCCAGCTGTTTACTACGGCTGAAACGGTCTATAACTATAACTCGTTAAAAAACGATAGTTACTATAGGTTTTATGACGATTTATGGTGATCATGTACCACTGTTTAACGACCCTGAGAATCATGTCTTTGTAGTAGAGGAATGTAGTCTTCCAGTCGACCCGATTGGTTGATTTGTTTGGAAGAATACTTTAGCGAACTTGTGTTTTTTGAACAAATTCAGTAATCAATGGTTTATTGAACAATACACATTTCAACTTTTTCATGCAGGCTAGCAGTGGTAGAAAATCTTGGGCACCCCAAATTCGCCCGGTTTTTTGAATTGTAATTCGCCCGGCCCAACATTGCTTTTTATACCAGTCCGATGAATGGGCCCAACAAAATGGGCACCCCAAATTCGCCCGGTTTTTTTCATTGTTTCGCCCGGCCCATGGCTAAATACACCATGGATCATCAACGCTAAAAATTGAGCCACACTTTGTTATCCACATGTTTGCTGATCAACATCGTCTATTATGTCTATTTCAAGCAAACAAAATCCACCTTCATTTTCACCCAAACGAATCATGGAAAAAATCCTCAGCCCTTCGCTGTCTCCTTCAAGGGCTCCGCCTCGCGGGGTGTCTCCTTCTTCGCCCGCTTCGCCGTGGCCGTGGCGGCCACGGTGAGACCCACGGGCTCCACGGTCTCCAGCTTTTTGCCTTTGCCTGTGGAGCCACTGGAGCCACCAGTACCTTTGGGACAGAGGCTGGGAGGTGGTGAAAATGGGCTACTCCATTACTCCAATTTTGTGGACCAACTCCAGAAGCCAATAGTTTTGGGGCTTCATTTTAGATATTTTAGGAAACCATGTGGGGTTAAATGAAACCATAGAAAAGAATGATGATGAGATGAAGCCAAAGATTTGATGAGAACTGGTGGCTGTGAGACTGCAGCCTGAGTGATGTTTCAGGAAATTTTCGGGATCTCACCAACCAGGATTGACATTTTCACCAACCAAAGATGGGAAGACCAAGCATTTGAAATGGACATCTTGCAATACACAACTAGGAACATTGAAAAACATTATCTTTAATGATCTGCCAGAACTTAGCGGTGAATGGCAATCATCGGATCGTTGGTTCCATGGTTTTGTCGCGATTCTGAACTACCCTCTGGTAAACGTTTACATAACTATGGAAAATCATCATGTGTGATGGCTAAATCAACTATAAATGGCCATTTTCAATAGCTATGTTAAATTACCAGAGGGATCCAGAGGGTAACAGTAAAACCAACCGACTTTCCCAAATCAAGGCTTCATCCCGTATGCTCAGCATGGGTGCTGGAATATGTACATTATGACATGTGCCACAAAATCACCCAGTTTTGTAGGTAAAAAAGAAAACAAATATAAATATATATATATACCAGCACCATGCTTCGTGTACATATTCATCATATTCACAGCCAAGAAGCCCCAAACCTGTTTCTGCACAAACTCAGTCTTGTCCACCGTGGACAACCTAGGCCATCCCCCCATAGGGTTCGTGTCGGAGTGTGGGAAACAACAGTGTCGTACCTTAGGAAGTGTGGGACCCATAGAAGGTTATAACTTTAGTTAAAATTTATAATACACATATTGTAATAACCACAATATTCCATTCAGCAAGTAGTGCTTTGAGGCACGGTTTCTTCAGGAAATTGTCCTTGCCCTTCTCGGCCGCTGCTTGACGTCGTCGGTGAATCACCTACAGTGAAATGTCTCCCGGATCCAAGCCTTGGTTCACTGAAATGGTCAATAAAATCACATTTTCTTTTATGAGGGATAACTAAATTTAATGATGGTTAATCATAAAATCCCATTAATCATAAAAATGGTGATTGCTTTCATGGGGGCCCCTGTTTTGGAGAATCTAAGACAAATACTGGTGTTCTGTCACATTTTTATATTCTTCTTGGGGATAACTACGTTTGTTTCTTGATTCGTTGCTGGTTGTAGTAGAGGTGACATTTCCACCCATACAAGTTGGTGCCCCCAAACCTTATGCCTGTTGGTTTATGACCCCGTGTGGCTATGGTCATTTCATCATAAACCCAACAAATGGGCTTGTGTTCAAATCGGGTAGCCCGCCCAATCCCATGATCATGCACTTTCGGATTCTTGTCATGGGCATTGGGGTAAGTTTTACCGGTATGATATGGCAGTGTGTCAAAACCAATAGTACCCCTGTAGTTCACATCAAAATAGCTGGATTAAAATGGATGTTCATCCCACTAAAAATGGTATTTTTATAGGTATTGATCCATACCCATATGGTATTTCGTGTTACTCAAACACTGGAAAATCCCACCATGCCCCAAATTTACCACCACCTCCATCGGGCGATGGAAACCACACCTCTGGTGGAATGGCTCCACTGGGCTTCGGTGGCGCTACCTGGTTGTTTTTTGGCGCCAGTGATGTCAATTTATCACATTTTCGAAGAGGAACACACACACAACAAAAATAAATAAATAAATAAACATACAAAATATTATGATAATATGGGTGTATATATATATACAGTAATATTGTATATACATGCAGAACCTGTATATGTGTATATATATATTTACTATGCACATTATAATAACAATCACAAACAATCACAATATATGAACCTGCTTTATGGGGAGTATGTGTTTCTATGTTGTTGTTACATCATTGGTTTTGAAGCTATTACATCCCAGTATTTTGCAAAGGTTTGACTGTTACCCTCTGGTAAACGTTCACAAAAACATATGGAAAGATCCACCATGTTCAATGGGTAAATCCACTATTTCTATGGTCATGTTCAATAGCTATGTTAGTCATTACCAAAGGGTATAAAACATTGACACTATCGTATCTCTATCAAGACCTCATTGGTCAAATGCTGAAAACTCTGTCAAAAGTATGATCGTTTTGTTGCAAAGATGCCTTTCCTTCTTTACTGCGTATCCTCTCACCGTGTTTTCTGACTAGTTTTGATCACAAATGCTTTCATAGAATTATATGATAGGGTGGTAAAGGGTGATGTTGCTTAAGGAACAAGTCATTGGACACAAAATCACAATTAGGATATGGATTCACCTTTAAAAGTCATTAGTTTTTTTTCTGCCTTCATCTTCTCTCTCACTTGACTTGTTCTTTCACAACCCATTTACACAATCATTATATTTAGTGTTTAATTCTAAACGTATTTATCAACGTATCAACTTGTGTAATAGGTTTTCTCTTCTTCCTGCTTGGTCACAGTAACATTCATAACCTTGTATCATGTTCATACATATTCATATATTCACACCAAAAAAACAAATTGTATTCTATTTTGAACTGTCTGTCTGTTTCTAAACATATAGGACTGATTGTATGACCTTTCAATATTGGGAAACCACCAGCTCAGTATTGTGTTTCTATGCAGTGTTTAATCTTAAAGGTGTCTAACAGCACATTTATATATTTCCCTACTCACCACCCTCACATTTTTTCCAGTCGCTGTTGGACATATTGGATGCTGTTATTTTTGTTTTGAAGAAATCTATGTGTTCTTCTGGTGTTAGTTGCCTGCGTGACCATCTCTTTTACATGTTCCTCGGGAAACACACACGCACAAACGAAACATTTGAGTATGGGTCAATTTTGCAGTTCTTTAGATGATTTAATCCATTCCTGCCTTTTTTTGAAAGCTTCAAGCCCTTTTCTTGAATGTTGCGCGAAAAAGCCCAATCTTTGTTGAACAATCCACCTGTTCTCCATGCCAAAAATTGCCAAAAAACGATTGCCTTCTCTTCCACTTTCCCACGGCCGCGTCCACCTGGGTCCAACATGCTCCAAGCTGATATCCATGGAACATCTATGAATATATGGGTTTGTTAAGTGAGGATCCAAGAGTCACCATGATGCCATAGGTTTCAATACTAAATCATGCTCTACTGACTTGGATGATTTGGGGGTACCCTCAATTTGGGCAACCTCCATATGAGGGTCCCATTGGAAAAACTAACAAGCTCATCATTACAATACCAACCAGTTGAGATGTGAAAACAGGGTGAAACAATCAGCGTGCAAACAGAAAGCACACAGTTTCATATATACCTGGAAACCCAATCAGATTCATGTTTGGGCCTTGGGCATAGCGGACATAGTATGTTGACTCTGCGAAATTGACGGCCACTGTGGGGTCAAACTTTGGTGTACCTGAAATTCCAGCAGGTCTGCGACTTTCTGTCTGACATCAACGAAATGGTGGCTTCCAAAAACTGTTGCCACATTTGGAACACCTGCAAGTAAGAAATAACCGCAAATCTATTTATGTTTTCACTTGCGAAACGCATTCCAGTGAATGCATGTTCATTTCGGTTTGCATGCCTTTCTTGTTAAACCTTCAGGGCAACCCCATGTTTGGTTGGTGACATAATTGTTCATATTTTTTCCATTTTTTTCCTGGCAAAACCTCAAAAATTTCGTTTTCCTCCTATTTTTTCCCAATAAAAACGTCGCATTTTTTCCGGCGAGGCGCGTCCCTTGCCCTTGGCCGTCTGCAGCTTGCGTCCCTCCGTGGCCGTGGCCGCGGCGATGAGCTCTTCGTCTTCCTGGCGGTCCAAGTCGTCCAGGGACGACGACAAGGCCTGGACATCGCCCATTATTCGGAGGAGGACCGATAGGGTATTTGATGATATATTTGATAGTAATGATAGGGACTATTTAATGGGTAATAGATTATATATATATACTATCATTAATAGGGTCATCATAATATCAAGTATAGGACTATATCATGACGCATTAATGATATTTGATAGTAATATAAGGTAACTACCTTTAAATATACTGGTATTTTATCATGTTTATACTACCTCGGCCTTGCAGTTTGGCCTGCTCTCCACATATTTAAATGTCGTTACCGTAGTTTTATATGGTGATTTTGGTGATGGTGATATTATTACAGTTTATAGTTATTATCGGATAAGAGTCATAAAGATCATGATGTTATAGTGAGACTAATTATGCTATAAATCATATATATATATGTATATAATATCTTATTAGGATAGGGATGGGGATGGGGATGGAAATGGAATGATATTATTTATACTTGGTTTATGAAGCCATTGAAGTATGGATATATCTATCATAGACCATAGTTAAGCAATTTATAGTGATATTCTACATGACGTGTTTATAGAGTTGGTTTATAAGTGATAACAAGTGACAACAGTGATTACTATGAGTTATGACAATAGTGATAATAGTGAAAATAGTGATAATGGTGCCAATGCCAATATTATATCCTGCTTCTATCTTGTGCAGTATGTTATATCTATCCGGATGTTTCCGGTTTCAATTTGGTCCATCCAGATGAGGTCAATGGATTGGAAAATCCATGGGAAAATCCATGGGAACATCTAAAGAAACCATGGATTTGTCCATGAAATCTGGCGTTTTCCCATGAAATTGATCATTTTCCCAGTGATTTTCCCATGAAAAACCAGCAGAAGTTGGACCCCATCGCCTCCAGATCGCGGTCCCACATGGTTTCGATGGTGGTGGCCTTCAGGATGTCCAGCTCCTTGAAAAACGCCGTGGCACGGCTGATGCTGTCGCCATAGAACTAGTTGTAGAATATGCCATTTTTAACGATTTATATGGTTAAACCATGATATAAATAAATATGGATGATTAATATTAGAACTAATATAAACAAAAAGATAAACTCAGTTTCATCTGGGATTATCTTATAAACTATAGTTATAACTGGGATCCGGCCCACTAATGCACGGGTTATGACCTGCGATGCCTTTGAGCAAGTAATTAGTTCAGATCTAGCGGCATCCACACATATTTTTGGGCAATGTGGAATCAAAACTTTCTGTTTCCAATATCGAATATCTTGATCATAGTCAACTATCAATTCTTATATCAATGAGTGATTTTCGAATATCTATTGTTGTGATTTTCGTTTATATCTCACACTCGAATTCTCCAATGTCCAACTCGCAGATAGCGATCGAAACCTCGGTGACCAGACTTGGACCTGACCTTAAGCGATGGCTGGTTGGTGGTTGCCGGTGGTTTCAACCCTACCCCTCTGAAAAATGATGGAGTGAAAGTCAGTTGGGATGATGACATTCTAAATATGATGGGAAAAATAAAAGCCATGTTCCAAACCACCAACCAGCTATAATCATATTGGATTCTATATTGGACTTGTTCAGTTGGCTGGGGCAAACATCAAAGATCATATCAACATTAGATCTGATTCTGGGTACCCTCCAGTAAACTAAGATAATTAGATATAGAACAGCAAGCTCTTAACAACCGTTCCCTATGGAGCCAAATACTTCTTAAGAGGCTACCTTGGTCACCTAAATATAATTAGACCCCAAACACTCCCAAAATGTATGAGTATTCATGGGAATTCACCAAGTTCGGGCATTTTCTATGATGTCTTTCCCAGTTTCCGATTTACACACTTGAAAAGCTGGCCAGCAGCTCCCCACTTTTGGTGAAGTCATTGCCCAGTCGGAGGAAGGGTCACTTTTCAGGAACCTCTTGTACGTAACAGCAAGAAAAAAACACATGTCCGTTCAAGAAGTGCATTGAACCTTGAACCAACCACTCATTGATCCTGTTGCAGCTTAGTACTACAGTTGGTCCATGTTGGTCCTCTTTCTTCGTCTCGAGCTGTTTCTTGATCTCTTCGACCTTCTCATACCTTTGGCGACGCCACGCGGCGACAGCGGCAACAGACATGCTGGTTGCGGCAGTTGTGCCAAAGTTGCGTTCTTGACAGTTTCTCAGTAACCAAACCAAATGGTAACATCAACAATATATATATATATATTATATATATATATGGGATATAGCTTGATGTTGCCAACCAATGAATGTCTGGAAATCATCAACGACATTGGGCATATAATCAGCTCGCATATTATGTAATATGTATATATATATATAATTATATATATTATAGTTGACCAGCTATTGAAATCTATTGAATATGACATCTTGACACATATTTCCATAAAATTGTTTGTTGTCCCCTTCATCATATATTTAAGCGACATTGTTGCTACACTATTTATCAGATTTCTGTTCTCCTTTCGCAACTTTCTGTCTTCGCCAGGGTTTTCAGATGCTTTCAGCCTTGCTACGTCAAACTCCAAAGATTCATGTTCAGCAAATAGTCATACTCCGTTTTGTCCGGGGTGTCCTTCTCCTTGGTCTCAGCCGCATCTGCCTGAGACAAAACCCCTGCCCCTGGGTGAAACCATTAGGCTGTTGATCATTGCAGGAGTACCGTGGTTCAAAACATACAATATAATTATATATATAAATACATTATATATATATGTATATAAATCATATCACTGCTTGGGGGTACTTCCCCTAATTAAATTATTTCAATAAACCATAATAAACCAGGGTTTACTGATCAGTTGACAGGGGTGAATGCATGAAGCTTCAATCGAAGGAGGTGGTCTGATTGTTTCCCCTTTTGCAAAGCTTCAATTGCCACTGGGGATCGTCACGGAACAGCCCCACGATCTTAGAGAAATAACCCCCCAACAACGTGACGCTAAGACGTGAGGGCTGTCACGCCCAATCACCACTCAATAGAAAATCCGAAAACATCACAGGCCTCCTCAAGAGCTGTCTTGCCCTTCATGATGGCATCCTTAAGTTAAAAGCATGAAAAAAACGGACATTTTGAGAACGAGGATCTGGGGCAGGTGGCTCAATCTCATGTGCAAACATGCTGATCAGCAGGAATCAATTTTCCAGTCATTGAGGCGGAAAGTGAAAACGATCTGAGGTGGTGGTGGTGCTTTTTGTTCTTGTTCTTCTTGTTGTTGTTGTTGGTGGTGGTGGTGGTTTCATCTATGTTTGTTGGCCACGATGTTCAGTTTTCACAATGCTGCACCATCCTACATCAAGATGACTTGTCCCATCATTACCTGCCTCCAAAAAGGGGATGTCCGATTGCCAAGTTTGATTCCTGGAGGATATCCACCATTTACCAAGCTTCCAGTTCACTCATGGGCGTGAACTTCAGCTTCTTCAACTCCGTCAGCAACTCGGCCTTCTTTTTCCTGCTGACCGGTGAGGTTTAACACATCGGTTGAACACAAATTTGAAACCAACAAATACAGTGCCCTCTGGTAATCAAACATGGCAATTGAACATCAGAAGTTTTAGTGATGTGTGGGAAAAAACTATAGTGTCTATAAATAGGGATTTTCCATTGCCATGTTTGATGGATCCAGTTTGATTCGCTAAAATGGTCCACCCCAAACACAGCCCTCAAAAAACCTGACTGTCATCTGGGATATAGGATGATATATAGGGTTTATATGGGTTTATCCCCCAGGATATGGTCATTTTGATTGGATACTCATGATTCAGATGGATTAAGCATGGAATTTCGGGGTACACTCTGTTCAATTGTCCCCAATGGTCCTCTGCATGGCGAAGCTGGGGTACCCCCACCATCACCCATTGGATATCAGACGTATTCTGGGTACCCACGGTATCCATCTATTAGGATTGATAATAAATATCCTCCATAAAAATCACAGAGTCGATTATCCACATCAAACCGTTTTTTTTCATTGTCCATTACCATCTGGTTATTTGTTACATAGCTATGGAAAATCACCATTATTAATAGGTAAACCATCTATTTCTATGGGCCATCTATACCATGGCTATGTAACAAATAACCAGATGGTATCCTCATGGTTTCAACAAGTCCATCATCCAGTCCTTCTGATCTCCAGTTCTCCCTTGACAACCTCAGTTGTGGTGAGGCCATGACTTGACAAGACGCCTTGTAGTGGCAATGTTGAGAGTATGGCATGGTCACATCACCATCACCCAAACAACTTCTACATACTGTAGTTGTGGATATCTATATACAAAATATATACTTGTATAATCCTAATGGGTTCTATTCAATCTGTTGATATATGTATAATATATATAAGTAGTGAGTAGGCATGATGCTAGGTTCGTTGCTTCATTTTTCACCCATCATATATCATCCACCATATCCATTTCATGTTCCATCATTTTTCACCATCATATGTTCCATTCATCACCCATTTCCACCATATCATCAATCATTGTTCCAATATTTTTCCCATTCATCTTCATTTTTCATTTTCCCATTTCATGTTTCCATCATCTTTCCATTCATCTTCTCATCCAT
>Ga0126342_10017932_pt1 | contig 12191 bp, 12 predicted proteins | sample Cyp1metagenome_FD_92528 | JGI IMG/M metagenome (GOLD analysis project Ga0126342, IMG submission 92528) | Coral microbial communities from Lord Howe Island, Old Settlement Bay, Australia - Cyphastrea 1 metagenome | ecosystem: Host-associated > Invertebrates > Cnidaria > Coral ... | reverse complement strand
ATTGTTTTTTAAAGGGGATCAATTAAAAGTCAAATTGGCCAAACTGAAATTTTCGGAAATTGGAGATGGATGCCTGTTTTTAGTATTAGGGGGACGTTTAGTATTAGGAGGAAGGGATTACTCGTAATCGATTATCATTGGAGAATGTCATGGTAATATCATGTTTTTTTTGGAATATACTGGGATAATATGGGATAATGTATAATTATATATATATATATATATCATACATGGGAATTATATGGGATTTATATGGGATTTATAGAGGATTTATTATATCCAGTGTCTGGGTAGAAATCACTGCTTGAACTTCTCAGCGGCGAAGTGATGCTGTTGACCCTGTGGGAATGCCACCCCCCAGTCTTGAACATCCTGTTCTCCATCAGTCTTGAGCAATCTTTGGTCAATTTTTGGTCAATTTTTGGTCAATTTTCCATAATTTGGCGGATGTATGTCCGGACATATTGTAGAATACCACAGCTAGGGAGATATGTTTTCGATGTTGTCAATAGTCAATAGTATGACGATATATTGGATTGTACTTTGTGGTTGGTTGGCCAGAATATGCATGATACCACTCGATTTAGTTTTGCTTGGGCAACGTGCAGTATGCTCTAGGCTAGGGTACCCTCCGGCAGTCTAGGAAACCTTTTCAATTCTTGGAAATCACCAATTCTTCATACGTCAATGACCTACTTTCTTGATCTTTCATGAGTTTTTCATGAGTTTTTCAGCCAACCAATCGTCAGATGACCGGTTCCGGAATTGGAAGGAGCCAGCAACCCCCGTGCCCCGATCCGGCCAAGCGTCATTGATTCTTTTCAATGTCACCAGCATGTCCAAAGCTAAGTATACCATCTGGTGATTTAACATAGCCATGGAAAATCCCTTATAAATGGAGGTTTTCATGGGAAAATCATCTATAAATGGGCAATTTTCCATGGCTATGTTAAATAACCAGAGGGTATATAATTATATATATATAGAAAACCATATTGGACCGACAAAGGAATAGAACAGGTTCAACAAAAAGTACTATTTTAGGATATTTTCAGGAGAAATTATGTTTCATTTTTGGGGGGAATTACTGTACATAGTCCCACAGATGGGCTTTGCCCGGAAATATTTGGACGGAAGCATATCCCACTGACAATCGTAGCTATGAAAGGATCATGTGGCAACTACTTCGATGTGCATCCCACTTACTAAGTGGATAATAAACCTAGTATATGCCAGCTAGATGAATGGAACTAAAAAATAAGTAGTATGGTATATGTATATGGATATGTTTTTTAATGTGTTTTTGTTGTTTTCCATTTACTCGCTGGCATGCACCATTTGTCAAATGCCACACAAACTCCGGTGGCATCTTTTTTGGGCCGCAACGGGCTTCTCCCCGTAGATCTTCATCGTCACAGGTGGTGGTTTAGAACAAACAGTTCCCCCCCCCAAAAAGGGATCTAATATATATATATATAATATATAATACATATATATATATAATGTACATATATATAATACATATATATATATATAATACATATATATATATATATTTAATGTACATATATATATAAGATACATACATGTAAATACAAGCCATCTATAACTGGCTTCGGCACCCATGACTTTTTTTAAGTGCCCACTTCGCCTCGGCACCGAGGTGGACGTCTTCCGTGCCACCGTGGCGCAGAAAGTGCTCGTGGGGAGCTACTGCGCCTCGTGAGAAAAGGAACGGCGATCTGAGGAGATTTAGATATTTAATAGATTAATCAATAGAAATAGGAATCTATATTATCTATATTAGATATTATTAAATATTTATCTATCCATCCATCTATTAATAGATAATATAGATAATATAGATTAGATAGATGGATGGATGGATAGATAGATAGGTAGATAGATCGATGTATATATATATAGATGTGAGATTGTATGGGATTATGGATTTCTAAGGGTTACGGTATCCATTCTGTGTCTAAAGATGGGGTATACCACCAAAAGGATCTAAAAGGACCATTTGAATAGGCGAAATGATGATTGACGACTGGATTTTGGGGTAGCATATTTTCAGACAAATCCACGAAAATACCTATACGATTGTATGCATATATACACCTTGATGGAGTATGGGTCAAGACACTCTTTAATTGAGTCTGTATATATATAAATATATATATATACTAATATATTTTTAATCATCATATATATATATATATAATATATAGATATAATATATATATATATATATTATATAGATACACTGCCACGAGTCTCTTAGAATCCCAGTTGAAATGAAAGAATGACGGAGGATCATCCCATTGGCCCCGCCCCAGGGCCCCAGGATGGTAGGCACCTGGCGATGTAAACTGATGAACCCCAGGAAAGGCGACATTTTTCTATGTTATCCTCTGGTAAACATACAAAAAACTATTGAAAATCACCATTTATAGTGGATTTTCCCATTAAAAATGGTGATTTTCCATGGATATGTTAGTTTACCAGAGGGTAACATCTGTAAATCTTCAGCTTTCAACATTGTGTATGATTGGCAGGTGAAAACCCCTACAGCGTGGACTAACCATCGATTTTTGGGTCAAATTTTGACACTTGCCCAGGTGTCTTGACCAATCAGGCACGGTGATGACTGGGTTTTTCTGCAGGAAAACCACTAGTGACTGAGACCCGAATGATCAAATGGATCCACTTAGGGACCAGTGTTGGGTTGACCACCTTAAGGAAAAACATATCACCTGAAGGAAAAATATCACAATTCATAACTCAGCCATTTTCCATGGGGCCTCTCCTTAAAGTGCAACGGCTGCTGGTCCTACAGGGCGGCTTGGTTCATGCTCGTACGCCAATGCAGGATATGGTGCGGCCCCCAGATGCCCCCAGCTGCTTTTGCTGAGGTTTTTACCGGTAAACCCAATGCCATAAACCATCCCAACCAAAAAAGTTTGATGACATAGAGAGTATATATATATGAGTATATGCTGTACCCCGTTTTTTCGGGATTGATGTTTATTGTGAACACCCGTAAATGGTTTCTTGCTCGTGAATCATCGTTTGGTTGAGGTCCATGATAGAACATAACCTAACCCATGAAAATCAGGCAAATCATAGTTTGTAGATGTTTATAGCAACCCTGGAAAAGATAGAAAACTGATTCATGACTATTTCAGTCGGACTTATTCACTTTTCTATCTTTTTGGGGCTTGCTACTACTGTAGGTATTAGTATCTTTAGGTGGGAGTTCACTGAATTGGGCCTTTACAGCAGGATGTACAGTTGGCAGCTGGTGACCGCTTCGTATCTCATCCGATTGCAGTTGCCATCATTGGGCTATAGATCTGGGTCATGATAGTAATATGGTGGTTTTCTAAAATAGGGGTACCCCCAATCATCCAAGATTAGACCATGACATACCATGACTTAGTATTGAAACCCATGGTGATGATTTAAGATGTAGCAAGTAGATAATATCACCAGAACAATCCCGCAAAGGCTCAAGTATTTCAGGTTTTATACACCAACTGCCCAGGAAAATGAGTGAATGGCATCTTCTTCACCACGAATTCTTTTGCGAATTTGCTGACATGGTTTTTGATGTTGTTGCTTATAACTTATACTAGGCCAATCTTAGACGGGTAGTTTAATCCTTTAGTCTTTTGGTATCAATGGGATTATCTACTAACCAGCTAAGAATTTATTTTTTTGCAGGGTATCTAAGATTGGCCATGTATATCGCAACATGATTTGAAGACACCCCATGTGTACTGATTTGCTGCCTTTGCTTGCGGCAAGATCAAGCACTCCAATCAGCGTTGGTCTAATCCCCTGGGTTAGATCACCCATCTCTTTCATTGGTAGCTTATAATGTCACCCAATGACCCACTATCCGAATTATTCAATCGATGTTGAATCACTATCATCCCAAATATATATATATATATATAATATTATATACACATGCTGAATTTTTTCATGAGTTAATTTCAGTATATCATTCACTTGTCGTTTTTTGATACCATCATATCCCCATTTCTAATTCGTAAAATCCTATGAAATCACCCAGCTACGGTCGGGGAAAAACCGTGCCACGTGCCACGTGCCGAAACCGCCAGGAGGAGCTTTCGCAACTGGTGCAGGTCCTGAACGTCCCCAACCTGGGATGTTTCCCAACAAAAACCTGGGAGGGATCAATTCATGAACTTGGGGATACCCTCTGGTAAACATACAAAAAGCTATTGAAAATGGCCATTGAAATAGTGAGTTTTCCCATGAAAAATTGTGATTTTCCATAGTTATGTAAACGTTTACCAGAGGGTATTTCAAAAAACAAACCATGTTGAATGTTGTTGATATGTGTGCAAAAAAAGGATTCAACTTGATCAATTTTTTGGATAATTATGTTTGAAAGCAACTTGGGATTCAATGTCAACCAGGTGAGTCTGAACAAGGGGAAACGTCTTGGAATATCATGGTGGTTTATTAGGATTTCATGGGATTTCATGTTGACCGGGTGTGTTTGAAAATGGGTTAAACCCCAAAATTGAAAAAACACATAGAAACTTATTGGTGAAAATGATGATGAACGCCTGTGTTCAAACCCGAAGACTGGGCTTTAGCCAACAGAAACTTGGGGATGGCAACAAAAGCTAAAAGAACTGAAGAGAGCTAGGCAAAACTCGGTGAGTTGGTGACCAAGCTACTGATTCCTCCGGGACAAGCACCCAGCGTAACTTCCGCAGATATCAACGAAGAATGCTTGGAGAAATGGGTTGATCATGGTTGGTTTATATGGGTTCAAAGCCCAAGTTGCCAAGTTTTTACAACCAATGGTATAGGGAAGTTGCATGATGAAAAGTGGTACCAGATGTACTTTCGGCCCCTGGTGACTTCTCCTTACTGGTACCAGAAGCTATGGCAGATGCGATGGGTGCAGGACTGGGATGATGTGTGTTTTTTCCATATAATTCCCATCATTTAGTTTACTGAGTTTACTGGAACTGCACCCCCAGAGGAAGGTCTACCCTCTGGTAAACTAACATAGCTATTGAAAATGGCCATTTATAGTGGATTTGCCCATTAAAAATAGTGATTTTCCATAGTTATGTTAGTTTACCAGAGGGTAAGTTGGATGTGGTTTTTGTGTAAATTTCCAGTCACTTCACACATGTTACTTGACTTGGGATCCCAGACATTTTCCATGGGGGCCAGGATCGCGCCTTGGCGGCTAGTTACCCTATCTGTTGATGAGTTCGGGGAGTTTAAAATCACCTAAAAATATTCATTGAGGATGATCATGGACTTGGAATACAATGGGAATATGTAGTCCTTTCTCTTTCAGAATATTTATACCCTCTGGTAAACGTTGAAAAATAACTATTGAAGATCACCAATTTGACTAGGTAAATCAACTATTTCAATGGCAATTTTCAAGTTCGCAAACTGTAACAGTCATTACCAGGCCGGGTTTCATGGGAATTCCAAAAGTTCATGGACTCCATGAGGTAAAGGACTCATCGAACTATCCTGGGTTTCCACAAATCATCAGTTCGATGGCTTTTGAAAACCCATCAGTAATAGTTCGTTGATGATCCCATTCAGAAGCCTCCATTTCTAGCGGTTGTTTTCCCATGATTTTCCCGTTGAAACCACCATGCTGTTGGGTTTTTTCCAAGCGGAACAGCGGAGGTGCCATTGACAGCTGGCACTGTCAACCGTGGCTCTGTGCGCCCAGAAGATTCGCAGTGACCCCCTGGAAAATTCTTCCTCAAATAGAGATTGCATCCGATTTCATAGGAATTTCATCATGATTTTATGGTAATTTTATGGGATCAAATATAGGATTTAATAGGGTTTTCATGGGATTTGATAGGAATTCCATTGGATTAAATACAGGATTGAATAGGGATTTACTGTATAGAGATTTGATAGGGATTTCATGGTGATGTTATCCTCAAAATTTGAGGTTTAATGGTGGTTCAATATGGTTTTACATGGTTTCATAGGGACAATCATGGGATCATGCTGGAAAATGGGATATTCCATGGTGATATCATGGGATGAAAGATGGGAAAAATGGAGGAAATAGGATCAATCGTGGGGATTTGACTATATAGGGGAATCGGATTTATACCATCATATCCTCTGGTAATTAGACATGGCTAGCTGGGGAAATGAACATCCCCGAACCAAATGGAGGTTTTAAGTGGGAAATTATCGAACTAATAAACAGAGAGTATCCCATCATTCTCTTTGCAAGATAAGACATGTATAGTGATGTATACATACACATTTACAAAGTTTGGGTTCATATATCCAATATTGTTTAACATTTGTTTCAAATACATGCCAGGAAATCCTGAGATAGTGGTTGGATGACCATGCCCCAAAAATTGTCCAATTCCTCCAATTGTCAAGACGGTTTGACCACGGCACCAACAAGATATGGATCAAGAATTATAACCAAAAGGCCCACAGATGGATTTTGCATATGATCCTGATATATCCCATCATCCATCATCCATCATGCTGGGCTTTAATCCTTTCACCCTAATATTGAAATTGTATCTCTGGTCCCAAAAAAGTAGGGGTATGTCATATCCTACCCTACTATTCATTTGCAATGCTGGATATTTAACCCTTGTTTTTTTTTGAAGCGGGATTCACCAAGAAAACATCCTGTAACACCTGGCAAATCATCGAATCCTTGTAAGAAATTCTAGTCATAACACAAATTTTCCCCCTAGATACCCGGCCTGGTAAACAAACAACAAGCTATTGAACATGGCCATTGAAATAGTGGATTTACCCACTAGAGTTATGGCGGATCTTTCCACTTCGTTACGTTATATCGTTTCCCGCCAGGACATCATTGGTGCAGGTGTCGTGGCCAACGACTGGGCTGCCGTTTGTGGTCCCTTGGTGGCTGGTGAGACTCGCTGACGCACCGACTTGACTTGCTTCAGGTTTGGATAACTTGTAGGGGAATTTTTAGATGATGTAGCTATAGTATGATATTATGTCAACTTTAGTATGTTATGTAGAAGCTTTAATTTGATCTTTAATGATACTAAATTTGATCTTGAACGGGGTTACCCTCTGGTAAACTGACATAACTATGGTAAATCACCATTTTCAATAGGTAAATCCACTACACATGGCCCATTTTCCATAGCAAACTGTTAAATTACCAGAGGGTTACCTACAACAAGGCTGGAGATTTCCCAAAAAACTGAGGGGTACCCCCAGTCATCATCAAAGTCATGGAAGACCATGACGAAACCCCCAGTGATCAGTGGGAATAGAGTGGAAATATCATGGGAATTTATGGACTATATAACAGCTCTAGGCTATAGTCTATAGGAAAATTATGTTGAAGATATGCTTTGAATATATAATATAGGAATAGATATAAATATATATATATATATATCATTGGGAATCAATGGGCTTCATAATGCTTCATATCTGAAACCAGGTATGCACCTCCCCAGCTATGACATTTTTATGTGAGCATGAGGTGTCAATGTAAACCATCAATTTTAGGAGTCTCCTATATCTATATATTTAGACAAAACCAAATGCATGGATTTGGATAGTGCACAGAAAACAGCAGGAGTCACCGAAAATAGTTTTTACGCTGGTTTATATTTGTTTTGAAATCAGGGTGAATGGCATTCAGTGGCAGTCCAGTATTTTTAGGGTGTTTCCAAAATGATGTCTCCGACTTGTCAATCCATTGACACGTCGAAGTTAGGAAGACAGCTACGCACCACAAACAATCTTTTGAATCTGAGCAGGATCATCATTGGTTCAGTATTAGTGTGATAGTTGGTATATGTAATATAATATTCATATATTGCAAACATATGCAAAAAAATGTAGTATATTGCAGTATATAGTGTTGCATGAGCTATATAAGCAGTTTTCTTTTTTGGTTGACCCCCTACACAACATGAGGTCTTTTTTTGTCCACCTTTAAAATTGGAGACATCTTGACCAGGGTTGATAACCAGGCCTGGTGGTTCACCCCCCCATGTTTCGACAATTATAGCGCCGGACACCAGCACCCATGGCGTGCGAGACATCCATGGCTTGGCAACAAACATGCAAGAATGGGGCTGTGCTGTGTGTTCTGACAGGTCTTTCATTGCTGTTAACATGCTCCCCCATCCGGTTCCGAACACTTCTGGAGCCGCGGACAACCCGGGAGATAGCGGACAAACCATCTGTCAGCACCACAGAAGTGTTTGCAGAGTTTGGGAAGTTTGACCCAGTCGCAGATGAGAAAAACGATAGTGATGTGAGCACTACCACACAACCCATGGTGTCTACGGAGGCCCAGGAAGTGCAGAACCACATCTACCAGCACGAGCTCGCGCGCGGTGATCGCAGCTGCCCCTACTTTGCGGAGGACCAGGCGCTGTTGATCAGCGGTTGGAATATGTCTCGCTATCCCTGGCACATTGTGAAATATCGCTCTGATGGCATATCGCCAATCAAAAGGGAAGTCTTGTATGGAACGGCTTTTGCGCAGAAAGCCATTTGGGAACATCAGCATCCAGCAGACTGCAGCAAGGTTAGGTATATGGCATACTACCATGCACCTTCTGGCATTGGCTCGCAACTTCACTTGCTGGGGCAAGCTTTGGCTTTGGCCATGCACTTGGGGCGCATCCTGATCATTCCAAGCAAGGACTCGCAGCGTCACTACGAGGACCCCACGTTTTGCCCCGGCGAAGACGGTTGGCACTGTTGGTTTCAGCACATCACGTGGTGCAAACCCACAGGCGACGTGCTGAAGATCCATGGCACTCCAGAGCATGGTGGTTTCAAGTTCAAGGACGTGCCTGAAGTCTTTCACCCTCTGCTGAAGTGTTCTCCGGTGAAACCTCGAGTTTGGTTCTACTGGTGGCGTGCTCAATCCATCGCTTACCTCATTCGCTTCAATCAGAAAACTCGAAGTGCACTGGATCAACTTAGATCTGAGACGTTGTTTCAATGCAAGGAACATGTGAACGCCGTGAACGCGAAGGTTTTGGATCCTGGAACGGTCTCGGCACACGTCCGTCATGGCTTTAAGTTTTGGGAGGCGAAGATCTTCGATTTTAAGGACTACGTCGAGCAGATGGATGCGCTCTGCGCGGGAAATCAGACGCTCCGAGTCCAGTACAAAGAAGTGGCGGAAAGCAACACCAGTTTCAGCTTTCCCCGCGAAGCCTATGCGAAGAGAGCGGTCTTCCTATCCACGGAGGATCCGCTGGTTGTGGTGGAGGCATTGAAACTCTGTGCTGCAAAGGATCCTTGGAAGGTGATCTACACCAAAGCAGACCGGAACAACAAGGATTCCTGGATGAGTGCGGGAAAAGGAGGAGCTGCACGAAGAGAAGTGATGCTAGCAATGATGAATTTGGAATTGGCACTGGAGGCAGACGCCTGGGTTTGCACCTTGACATCCAACTGGTGTCGCTTGATCGATGAACTGCGGATGACCATTGCCTTGAAGGCTTCACATCCATACCTCAGCTTGTCCAAAGGGGGCAAGATCTGTGAGAAGAACTTGCCTCCGAAGCCCGAATGCTACCTGGACTGGTGACGTCCGATCTGGCGCTTAGAACAGTTCTTTTTTTCCAAAATGTAACGAACATGTTCTCCCGACTTAGAACAAAAAATGACCACTTTTGTTCTCAGTACCTTTGTTCTAAGAAGTTCTAAGTAGGGGTTCCCTTGTGGTTCTAAGTAGGTGTCCGGCGCTATAATAACACTATGTCCATATCAATCCTTGGAATTTGGAATATACATATATATATATATACACATAAGTACACATATATATATATATATATATAAGTACGCACCTGAAAAAGCACTGCCAAACGTTCCGCGCTGCAAACGCTCCCTGGGTGGCGAACCAGTTGTACTGCTGTGGATGGTTGCGAAATCCTACACCAGTTGATAGGTGGTAAACATCCCATTAATTATAGGGTTTCAACCATCCGGTTGGTGGTGCAGGATTTCGCAACCATCCACAGTATGTTGTACTGATATACTACATCACTGACTTATACGATCTTATAGGTAGAACCAAACTTTGCAGGCACGTCCTCATCTTGGGCCAAAAACAAAGTAAAACATGGGGTTCGTGCCCAACCATCGTGTCCTGTGAATGATCATGAAACATGTTCTTTGGAGTGTCACCATTTTCCAGAATTGTTCTAAAAGTGCAAGTTTTTTGTTCTAAGTACCAGCTTTCCCAGATGTGTTCTAAGTACAGGGTTTCTCACGTGTTTTGAAGTCCGTTTTTTTTCCAACATGTGTTCTAAGTAGGTGGCCGTCGCTACCCACATATATATATAATTATATATATGAGTTATATACTAGTAACTAGCGCTGTTATTACATGTTGAATGTAATCGAAATGTGTGAACTTTGTGCGGTTTTGTTCAATCCCATTGATTTTGATGCAGGAGGATCCGGACATACCGCTGATGAGCATGGTTGTAGAAGTCAAGCCTGATTGACTAGGTTATTTGGTTGATGGTTTGGGACATGACTTTTATGTTTCCCATCATATTGGGAATAATCATCCCAACTGACTTTCATATTTTTCAGAGGGGTTGAAACCGCCAACCAGTTAGTCTACCACAGTCTACCACAATATTTTTATCAATAGCCAGCCATATTTAACTGCATGGTCGAAAAAAACAATTCTTTACATCATACAAAACTGGGTCAATGTTTGGATGCATACATCATCCCCCAAACATATGAAACACCCCCATGGTGAATGGTTCCGAATATGTATAAATCCCTATGTCTGCTGAGGCATGGACACCACAGCCACAGAGATTGGGGCAGGGCCTCCCGGTCGACGGCGGATGTCTCTATTTTCGACCCATAAATGGGTAAGCATTGGTGAGTGGTAGGTTTCCATTTGTTTTTTTTTTCAGAAGGTTTTTCCCATGAATGTAATTAAGATTAATGACCGTCTGACTAGGATGTTCCCAAAATCATCCGGAAAGAAACTCCTGATTTTTATCTCCTGATGGTGTATATGAAGTCAGGTTTTTGAGCCGTTGGCCAAACTTGGGAGAACAAGAACCAACAGAACTGGGACCGACTGGGCGCTGGATCTCTGGCTAAGCCTTGTCAGAAAGCCTTGGAAAATGTCCTTTTTACTAAGCCCCAAGAAATATGGAAAAACATTATATGGACAAACAAATGGAAACTACAGTGCACAATAGTCACAATACCGAAGTGGTTGGTGGTTTCAAACATTTTTTATTTTCCATTTCATATATGGGTTGTCATCCCAGCCCCATTGACGAACTCATACTCCATCATTTTTCAAGATGGTGATTGCACCACCAAACAGTTATGATTTTTGGATTAACCATTATTAACCACTATTATATAACCATTATTAACCATTATTAACCATGGTTAAATCACCATTAAATCACATTAAATTGAGCGCAAGCGATGAACAAATCCTGGTGACCTGAGAGGTTGTGGAGAGCATTTTCAAACTCTCAAGCGCAGGAGGCGCGAAAAACCGGCGGCCATTTTTGAGCAGAGTTGGCCGTGGGATGTGACAATTTTCTGGGATTTTAAAGGGCTAAAAACCGCACTGACACAACTTTATAGACTCTAAGAAACGCATGTATTTTTTGGGAATGGTATATGTATTGTTGCAGTAAGTCTGATGGAAACTGCTTGGGATAGTGATTTTTCTGCCATGAATGGGGATTTTCCGTCGCCATGTTTGATGTGCTAGGAGGTATCGCCTTTAGAAGACAAACATTTACAATGCTTTAACCATCTAGCAGCTAGCAGGAAAAAGATGGATACACTCCAATAAACTAACATATATCGTGTGCATATATATATATATTGTAAATATACTATAATATATATATATACTATAATCTATATACTATAATATATTTACTATAATATATATATACTATAATATATATACATATACTATAATATATATATACACTATAATATATATATATACTATAATATATATATACTATAATATATATATATACTATAATATATATATATACTATAATATATATATATACTATAATATATATACTATAATATATATACTATAATATATATATACTATGATATATAGACTATAATATATATATACTATATAATAT
>Ga0126342_10017931_pt1 | contig 12191 bp, 8 predicted proteins | sample Cyp1metagenome_FD_92528 | JGI IMG/M metagenome (GOLD analysis project Ga0126342, IMG submission 92528) | Coral microbial communities from Lord Howe Island, Old Settlement Bay, Australia - Cyphastrea 1 metagenome | ecosystem: Host-associated > Invertebrates > Cnidaria > Coral ... | reverse complement strand
TGCCAGATAGAATGTCAAATAGAATGTCAGAAGATATGTCAGATAGAATGCCAGAAGATTTGCCAGTAAGAAAATGTATAAATGTCATGGTGGGGATCACACGAAGTAAAGTAATTGTTTTTTTTGTTTGTGGGCCAGGTGCTTGAATGATGACTGGTTGGTGCTTTGGAACATTTTGTATTTTCCATTATATATGGGATAATCCTTCCCATTGACTAATATTTTTCAAGATGGTTAAAACCACCAACCAGATGAAGTTAAGAAATGGATTGTAGGCAGATTACAACATATTACAACCCATTGTATCCCTTTGGTGTTACGGATTACAAGTCCGCTTCTTGATATATTTCGGGGATACGACTATTAATTAACGTCCAGAATCATCCATCAATGGATTGGTTTAAGGGAAAATCGACTGGAAACCCTCAATTTTCCCATGACATGTAGAGATGTCCTGGTTTTTTAGGTTTTTGTTTCCCTTAAACCAATCTATTGAATCCAAGTGTTAGATGATGACTGGAGGGTCTCCCCAAACCGTGCCGTTGAGCATCCAGGCACAGGAAAGGGCCGCAGAAGCTGAACGGCTTCGCCAGCAGGAGGCTAAAGAGCCACGCGGGTCTTTGATCGTAGGAAAGATGTAGGTAATCATTGTGTTTTGTTTGTTTTTTTATTTAAAACAAATGGGTTTATAATGTGTTCATAATGCACATGGTTTATATCCTCAAAACATACTTGTAGGGGTGAAAATAATCGCTTTGTTATAGTTTAATGCACACACCCTCAAGAAAAGCAAATTAGATAATCCATGGTTTCCCGTTGATAAATGATCTACAAATCATGTTTGTTTCATAGCTATGCTGATTAGTTTACTGGAGGGTATCCTTTAATGCCTTCAAGCTGCAGATGGTTAATCGCTTTATGTTTAGCAACACATGTAGGCATAGAGTCCCTATTTCCAAACTTTGTATCTCATCAACACTAGTGTGGATATGAGTTAGGTATGAGTTAAATGGATACCTCGTCTTGTATTTGTGACCCACACAAAATGCGTCACCAGAGGGAACCCTCTTTTCGGCTGAGAAAATGGAGGACGAATTCAGAGATCTAATCTGATGCACAGGAACTGCACATAAGATGCCAGGGAATTACGACAAGCAAAAGTAAATGGTATGTAGCCTACAAACTTAGATTTTGCAAGAAGGACTACGTTGAGAGAAACTAAAAGGCACCACAAAGAGAAACTGTGCAGACGTATGCAACATCCAGAGAAACGCATATCAAGCAACGCAAACCAAAGGTTGGGGATTGCCAGAGATGCCACCAGTGTTCCAGCAGACTATGGACATCAGATGCAAACTATGATGAAAAGGGAAACAGCACAGCATTTTGGGGTTACCAAACCCAGATTTTGCGTCAAACATTTGGATCTAGCAGGATTTATCTATGGGAAGGATGAATTCTTTGGACCACCTTGGGATCTGAGATACATACGCGTTTGTCGAGAAATAGGAGATACACCCGACTATATATTCTATTGCAGGCAAAAAAAATAACATGATTTCCTAAGCATGGGATTTTGGGATACCATATGCTCAGACAAAGCGAAGTGGTCTGGTCTTGTTTTAAAGTCCCACGTTTCATTGTTGAATTCATGTGTGGCCCCGGCAACGACCTCCCATATGTAGCCCAAAACAGATATGGAGATAGATTCCACCTTTGCTAAAGACTTTTCAGTTAACGTTCAGTTTTTGGCCCTTGTGTTAATTAAGGTTTTGGATTTTAGGGGATTACTTAGATGAGTCATAAGTAATGTGGTAAACCCATATGTAGAGCCAACAATATCCCCAATATCACCAGAAAGTGGTATAACCCTGTTAAAATGGTAGGTTTGATAGCATTGTAATTTTCTATAGTAGGTTTAATATTTAATACCAAACAATGGTAAGTTTGATAACAATGGTCGGTTTAATATTATACCACATTGTTTTTCTTTCTGTCGAAATGCGTTGGTAAACCTCAGCAGTCCTAAATGGTCATGGCAAGGAAGCTCAAAAAAAGCAGGAAGAGGAGCCCCACGGCGGGATGAAGCAGCACATTTTCGAGATACACCGATACACCATCCAATGTTGTTGATTTCAAGGATGCATGACTCTGCATGGGCCATACTATCTTTTGGATTGAGCATCCATTATATTATATATTGCTACGGGCTGATTTACTCTGCAGTAACTATCTAAGCACTATTTGGGGTGAAGTCAATAAAGATCAATCATTTCATGCCAAATACGACATTCACCGTGTGAATTGATCAGTCTTTCGGACTTTGTCTCAACCTTTGGAGGATTTGGGGGTTCGAATTGTAGGAAAATTTGTGCCTGTCCTAAAATCGATGATGAAGCTGAAGATGCGCTGAAGTGCTGAAGGGAGCTGTTAATGGAGTCGGTTGGAGCTACGTCTCACAGTTACTCACTTGACCTCCACTTTCACATTGGGAATGAAATCCTCACCCTGAACTTTGCATTCACAGAAGACTTTCGCACTGGGAAAGTGGGACTGTACTCACTTGAACTCCGCTGCTAAGCTTTACATTGAAGACTTTCAAAAGGAGAAGAAAGGGGACGTGGGTTACTTCCTGTCACAGGCACATCACTTTGACCCTGCACTGTTACAACTTTCGGTCGTCCGACCTAGAGACATGAAGTTCTATAGTTGTGCGATCCGAAACTAAGAAAGCTACAAAATACTGGCAGAGCAGCAGGGCCAGCTAAAATGAGGGTTCCACAGATCTTCTCAACATTGTCGGCACTGAAAGCCAGAACATAAGCCTGGAACCCTTGCCCTGGAACCTGCTGTTGGATTGCAAAGCTGGGGTAATTTTGGACCCAATAGGTCGCTTTTCCCAGTCCCAATAAGTCGCATCTATCCAGGATGAGAAGCGTGCGAGGGAAGAGGAAGAGGTCAAAATGGCTGCGAAGAGAAAGGCAGATGTTCCAGCCCTCAGTTGGGCTTTGGATATGATTGGTGGATATTGGTGGTACTGTACTGGTAGAGTTTATAACCCCATTATAAACCATTAAAAGTACTAGAATGAATGGGGTGTTTTACAACCTGTTTTTTTCCGGGTAGAATTGGAGGGTCAAACGGTCAAAGCCAGCGTTTCTTGAAGCTGCACCTAAGGCTGAGGCCGAGCAAAGGCGACAGGCGGGCGAAATCCCCGTCCATTCCCGTCCCCAATGGGTCAACAAACGATTGGAAGAATGGTGATTTAATTGCAGGATGGTGCCCCCCAGTGATGTTAGTTGGTTTATAAACCCCATTAACTATACGTAGTTATATCTGCCATAAACCATAGTTATGGGAGTTATAAACCAACTTAGCTAACTATGGGGCACCACCTTGTGGGAATTCATTGGGACTTGATGAGATTTCTTGGGACTTCCAGGGGATGTTTTATGGGGATTGACCCTCCGGTAAAGTGGCATAACCGGCATGTGACGTCATCCAAGTTGTTACTCAAATGGAGGTTTTCTAAGTCATGGAGGTACTCCAAATCATCCAAGTCATTACCTACTGGTGCGTTTTACGTAGGGAATGGATGGGTTGCTGGGGGTTGCTGGGATGATTATTGATAGTTATCGTGGATCATTCCCGAAAATTCCCTGCGTTTAGCACCAGTAAGATTAAACCAAGTTAAACTATTTTTAGTATTGACACCCATGGTGACTTGGGGATCCCCCATGACTTAAGAAAGCCCCAAATCTCTCGCAACCCCTGCAGTGTGGGGAAGATGGTCTTCTGTGCTACCGATCATCACTTGGACTCTGAGTCGGTCCTGTAGCTGATTCGCTACGGCTATCGTAGACCAACCAATATGTGCATATGTATACTGGAGATGGAATCTTGAAGTTTCAATCCCCACTAAAATGGGATTATTGAGAGTTCCAAATCCTTCTAGTTTAGAATAATTATCATCAACTATGTATTATATATATATTATATTATACATATATGATATGCATACATATGTATAAATATATGTGTATATATATTATATATTATATTATATACATATGCACATAGAATCATACATATATCATTTATATTATATATAATACAATATTCGTATGTTTCAAACACATGTTATATTCACCCACTGACCAGGATGAGGCCCGGCGAGCGCACCGATGCGTCCTGCGATGTCTGGAGATTGGCGGCGGTGGCGGCAAGGACGGCGGAGAGTGATGGTGCTGATTTGTGGAAAGTAGGTTGGATATACATAGGAAAATATATGCGAAATATAGGGCAATATATATATATATATATATATTTGAACAACATTGGCAAATATATGTAAAACATATAGGAACATCTATGAAAAAAACATAGAGGCTTAAAGCTGGGAAAATCAACTATCTTGGATTTTTCTCAAGATGATTGTTCATTTTCCCAGCGGGAAATCCAGTACTTGGGTAATCTATAGGGAATATGTTTTTTTTTTGGTTCATTTCTTAAGCAGGATGGATGGTAATTAATTGGATTGTAACTTATCGATTATTATATATGGATAATGTCATGTCGTAATGACAGTTATAAATTTGATTATTGATCAAATAATTATGTATATATATAATGTGTAATACAATGCCATTGCCAGTTTGCTAAACTATTGAAGTATAGTTTAGTTATATGGTGTCCCACTATAGTTATATGGTGTCCCACCTACAAACCTTATAGATGGTAATACAATAATGATTGCTATTGTAGTATAGAAGCTTGTAGGAACAGTATTAGTTACTGATTCATAATTGTTGGATGTTTGCAGCTACATTGCACCAATAGTTACGCATTATATCAATAACGAAATAGATATTATTACTAATATATGTCCATATATATATACACACCCATAATTCTGTATACACTTTTATCTACATCCATATAGTTATATATCAAACACACACAAACACATACATATATAATAGTACATATATATATATATATATGTTTATATCTATATGTGTATATACATATTATATATAATATATATATGTTTCCCCTAGATCTGGGGATATCTGAAAAAAATCTGCACCTGAGGAGCTGATCACGGCCAGCAACTTGACCGTGGTGGAGGCGCGGTCCGTTTGTTTTTGAGGTCGATGATTGGGGATGATGCCAATTACCCTCTGGTAAACCTACAAAAAACTATTGAAAATGGCCATAGAAATAGTGGTTTTTCCCATTAAAAATGGTGATTTTCCATAGTTATGTTAGTTTACCAGAGGGTATTGTTTTTTTTTGAATGTTACATATTGAAGCAACATAGGGGTTGAACAAACTAAGTCCCCAGGGTTGTTTTTTGTTAGTATCATCCCCAATAGAATAGTTTGTTTTTTTTAATAGATCCCAATAGCATTCTATATTCAATTACTATTAGGAATGTTTCTTTTGCAATGTCTGTCATTGAAACAACATAGGGGACTATGTCCGGGGGGGGGGTGTGCTATTTGGATTTGGATTATTGTTTTTTTGAATCGGACTAATCCAAGAACGGGGAATGCCGTTCTGAACCAACCAGGATTATATAAATGGAATGTGGTTATAGTTGGTAATATGATGTTTGAATAACCCAGCTAGGTTAACCATCACTATATTATCATCAATAAATATCATTAAGTAAATGATGGGTAAATGATGGGTTATATCATGTTATATCTGGATAAATGATGGTTAGGTTATGTCAAGTTTAATTTTTTTTAAAAAAAAAAACTGGCTTCTCTCCGAAGGATCCCTGGGATGCACCCGGCCATGTTTTGATAAATCCATAACTCATGATATCTCATGATAATGAGTCTGGAAGAGCCTGGATCACAAACACTTCTAACATCTTCTAACACTTCTTAGTTTCCATCTCGAAGCCTTCGAAGCCTTTGGTTTCTCAGGGTTTCACGCTGACTATATCCCTAGATTAAAAATGATTTAGCCGCGTAGTCGTTGGTCCCTTTACCATCCTCATGACATTGCCGTGCATGGGCATGTTCGGCGAGGTAGCTAGGCAGCTTTGCCGTGAGTCAGGAACCCAGAGGATGGAAGAAAGATGTGATTTTGCACAGACTCAAAACATGTGCAACACATTGTTCTGTGAATGATGGCCTTCTAGGTAACCATGGACAGGATGTTGACAGCATTATCCATGACCTCCCTTTTGCCCGCGAAAGCGAGATGATGATCCCATTTGACTTTCATTTTCTTGGGACAGGTGGCTCATCCACCAACTACCAACTTTTCACGAACAAGTTGATTAGTGGTTACCATCCATGTTTTGTTGAGTTATGTCGTCGTTTTGTTTTCAATGACAGAACAGAATAAACATACCAAAGGATTAAGGAAACATTCAGAGGCAAAATCGGCAATGGTAAACAAGCAATACACAAATCGGAGTGAACATGGACAACGTCAGAGCATCAAAATAGTAAAAAGTAGTAAAAAGACAGGCCAGGTACCTCAGAAGTTCAGAAAATTCATGAAAATTCCATGAAACAAGTGCTGGAGCAAGCTGTCAAATCTATCATACCTTGGATCCTTGGATGAAACCCTATCAATAATGGTGCCTATTTGCAGGATTTCGCCACCATCCACTGTATGGGATACCTTTGGGCCTTGCAGCTTAAGCCATGAAGATCACCTGCCCCGATGTGGGTTGTGTATCCCATTGTAATATCCCCAGTATGGCTGTTTCAATCCCAAATTTAATGGTAAAACCTTCATTTTTGACCAAACCCAGATGCAATATTGGATAATATTGGATATATTCAACATTGTGTTCCCATGTCGGTAACAACATGTGTCCGTTATAAGTACTAAGCCACCCCATTAATGGAATGTATAATCCCATTGAAATAACCAGTTATAACTTCCATTTTGTGACTTTTTAATTATTGGAATCCCATTGATTTTCATGTATAATCCCCGGACTCAGTGGAATATTGTTCATAAATGGCCATCTGGTGGTGACTGGAACATGGCTGGATTATGACTTTCCATTCAGTTGGGAATTTCATCATCCCACAAGGTTGTGCCCCCCAGTGATGTTAGTTGGTTTAGATTCACCCCATTAACTATAGTTATATATCTACCATAAACCCAATCGTTATTGAAGTTATGTTCACCAACTTAGCTAAGGGCACCACATTGCAACTGACGAACTCATATTTTCTCATAATTCCCCAAGGATTCGGCCAACTCCACAGGTTGAACATGCTTCGAGACGACGAGCACCGTGGTGGACTGGTCCTTTTGCACGAGGGTCAGCCTTTGCCAGGCCATGCCATGGCCCCCAAAAATGGCTTCTTTATGGTGATTTCGTGATGATTTCGTGGGATTTTCTGCGGAAAAATTGGGATTTTCTGGGATTAACTAGCAAGAATGGTGATTTTTCATGAGATTTAACCAATTTAACCATTGAAAAATCTGATTTTGTCCGATTGTATGGGGATTGTTCATGGGGATTGTATGGGGATGTCCTGTATAACCAACAAGATATGGGTGTGTCTGAAGATGGGTCATGATAAGCCAGCATTGTTTGGGGCAGCCTATGTTGAGACAAAGCAATGGCTTCGGCTTTTGGAGTGATTGGAAGCAGCAGCTTTTCTGACAATGAGAGTGAACTTTGAACATATACCATCTGGTAATTTAACATAGCTATTGAAAATGGCCCAGTCGAAATAGTGGCATTTCCCATGAAAAATGGTGGATCTCTCCATAGCAACATGTTATATGTCCCTATGGGTTGGTCCTTCAACATGGTGGTTTCGAAACCTCCATCCAACATGGGGATCCCGGATTCCTGCATGGCCATGGATGGCCCCTTGACGTCGGTTGGCAAATCCTCTGGAAGCCCCAAGAAAACTCTGGAAGCCTTGGCATTTTGTTGGGCTTGCAGATGAATTTTCTTGGATTGAAAGGAGCTACAGCAACAATGAAAAGAAAAAGTGCTAGACCCAATGCAATAGTCACCATTCCCAATAGAGCTTTATGAAACTGGGTATCCAGGTATCCCCCTAGTAACGGGATAATTTATCTTAATGGCCCCATATACAGGTTGGATGATGGATGTTGATGGGATGTTTTGTGGCATTGGGTTTACATCATTAAGTGATACTCGTATCAGTACCCCGGTTTTTCGATGACTTCGTTGGACACAGGGCATCAACATGTGTCAGACATGTTACATGTTGGGTTTTGTTTTTCTTCTTTGTTTTTCCGAACACTGAACCCAAACAGGCAGTAATATGATATATGATGATATATGTATCATGTAAGACCCTTATATAACTTCCATCCCATTGAGTAGTGATATCCCCATTCCATAGTTCCACATCCCATTTCATATCCATATTCCTGGGATATATCTGGACGAATTTGTTGATGACCTCAGGTCGTGGTGCCACTAGAATGACGGTATGTGAATTTTTGTATCAGCCAGATAGTAATATTAGCAGGGTGGCTACTCTCCAGATAAAAAAAAGCATAGCTATTGAACATGGCCATTTAGTTCGTTGATTTACCTATCAACATGGATTATTTTCGCTATGTCAGTTTACCAGAGGGTATATCCCAATCAAATCCCATTAAATCACCATAAATCCATTGGTTTAAACTGACATTTACCAATGATCTTCCCCCATTGCCGACATTGGACCAGTTTAAACGTTTAAACCTGGGACAGGACGGCAGACCCTCCAAGATGCTGGAGTACATGATGGTGATGAGGCGAGGCGATTTACCCAATGGTTCCCTGTGAAAGCCCAACAACTGCTGTTAAGCTCTTGTGAATGGGTACCCTCACATGGTGATTTAATGGTGATTTAATGGGATTTAAATGGGATTTGACTTGATTTAATCCATGTAAATTTATATAATTTGATTTTAATGGTGATTTTCATGGATTTTAATGGTGATTTAATGGGATTTGATTGGGATACTCTCTGGTAATTTAACATAACTATAGAAAATCACCATAGAAATAGTGAAGTTTCCCATGAAAACTTGTGATGTTCCATAGTTATGTAAACGTTTGCCAGAGAGTCATGTGGTAAGCCCAAAACCATTAAAACTGCCACAATTGGCATCGAATCATAGGTCATCTATTAACCATGGCGAAAATCAGCCATTTATGGATGATTTACAGCCAGAAGACGCTTGGCATGGGGCTGATAAAATTTCCGTATGGGATTTCCTGCCGAATTTGATTACAGCAGGGTGCTTCTGCCTGCCCACACAAAATCATAGAACTTGAATGAATTTGACATATTTGACACACAGCCAGAACAATGCCACCCCCCGATGCAGCTGTGTACCCAGTGTCGGATAGGCGCAACCCCATGCAACCCCTCAAACCTTTCAAACTCGAAATATTTTGATTGAAGCTGGTCCTACACTTTTGGCTCGAATTTAACCATGTGCTGTATGCTTGAAGGAGAAACAATCAAATCCCATCTCTGTTTTGGGGGCCAATAGATTCCTACAAGGTGGGTGTCCTCCTCATAAATTGGTTTATGTTCACACATTGAACTGTAGATTAATCTCCACACACCCCCTTGTTCGAAACCAACTGGGCCCCGTGCGGCCGCTTTTTTGCCGTGTCAGGTGATGTATTTCTGGGGTGAGGGCGGTGAAGCAGTAGCTTTGGGTGCAGATATGGAACCTGCCTAGTGCGGTGAAGCGGGGCCAGAATGAGAATCAAAGTGGAGGCTGGAGAATTGTTGCTGTAGGATGCTATAGGATGCTATCTTGCAGGGTTGTAGGGCAGTAATCTGGGTAAAACAATAAACCATCCCCCAGATCACCATTTTTATAGGTGGTATACACCATTCCCAAATGGATGGTTTATCATTATTGTTTCAACATGTTTTAACCACATTCGGGAATTTGCTGAAAAACAACTGTTTAGGTCAGAGAGAAACATGGTGCCTTCATCCCTACTCCTGTAGGGGGTTGTCCACAACTTGGAGATAATCCAAAATGCATCGAAATGGCAATTTCATTCAATTGCTTGGGGCAAATGATGATCAACTATGTTCCTTTTGGGGCTTCCAATTCTTGGACAGAACCATAGAAGCAAGATGAAGGAAGAAAGATTGGGCATTCATCATGACAACCAAAATATACAAAAACGGAGAGGGGCTGCAACCAGCCAAAGATTGAGAAACGTCATCAAAATGTATCCAACAAGCATCCCACGAATGCGTGGATATTCTTTGTGATACAACTCAACTCATATCTATGGGGACATGACGTACAACTGATCGGAAAAGCCATAGGCCGTATAAAACAAGCGTTTCAATAGAAACACCAAAGGTATGTGTTGTGCCACGTTGTGCTTGCTACTGTATGTTATTGTATCTTATTGTTCTTCTTCTGGTTGTTATTATTGTCTCTGTTGCTTTTTGTTATTCTTTACCATATAATTTCAGACAAACCCATAGGCTAATTAATGTTGTTTTTAGTTTACGTCTTGTTGTCAGTTGTCATTGGTGTTGGTGTCGGTGTGGTTGCGGCAGCAGTCACAGTAGTACTATGACTATGAGTACTAGTAGCGTGGTACTGGCAGAAACAGTACCGGCATGGGTGATTGTGGTTGCAACTGCGGTTGTGTTTCTGGTTGTTGTTCGGCACGACTAGTGGACCACACTGTGAATTCGTGGCCCCGGATGGCTGGGCGGCAGCGGCACTGCACCAGCACCCAAGATGTTGGGAAAAAAATTGAGGATTGAATCTCCAACTGCTTGTGTAATTACTCTATGGCTTAGCCTTTGGTCAGGTAAGTAAATTGATCTTGGATTTGACTTGACATTTTATTTGCATGGTTTCTTGAGAAAACAACTTGTCTTCAAACTACCAGCAGTGAAGACGGGATTGTATTCCCATCACTGAGCATCAGCCTACACCAGGGAGAGTCTCACTTTATTGACAGCTCGGCAAGGGGTTACTGGCGGCTAGAGCCTGCAAAGACGACTAGAACTTTCTTGACTACAAACTCCAAAGAGTCTCTGCTTGAAAAGCTGAAATTCTTTGTACCATCCAGGAATCCAGGGCATATGACATTATAATACATTAATATACATTATACGGCACGATCACAACACATTTTGGTTCGCATTTTTATCGGATCGGCAAATCTGGAGGTCCACCAGCGTTGATGTGGGGGACTCCGGCCAGACTGCAATGCTGGGAATTGGTAACTGGGGTAACAGACTCGCCCATTTTTCGGGACCATGTCGGTTGGTGAATATGCATTTTTTTTGTAACCATGCTATGTTATAATTATATATAATGGTTTTTAATATTGTTTAGTTATATGTATATAATCATAACATATAGTTTTAATAATCATATCCCATAGTCTTATTATATTGATATGTTTTTTGGGGTATTTTATTGTTTAATATTATCATATATTGCTCTAGTCTTTGCAATTTGGGGGACGTTTAACAATAGGGGGAAGGGATTATTCAGACTGGACCAGCGGGTGACCATATCCCGCCAATTCCTCCAAGGCTTTCAAGGCCATGATGATGGTTTTAAGGCCATGTGTCGATGATGTATCTATACCGTCCGGTAGTCAAACAATGGCATCTATCTATCTAATCTAATCTAATCGAAATCTAAATCTAAATCAAATCTAATCTATCTATCTATCTATCTAAGTATCTAAGGGAAACAATATCTGCAATAAACGCACCATTTTCCATAGCAAACAGTCAAATTGCCGGAGGGTAAAAGAAAATCAGGCTGAAGGCCCCTCTAAGGGTTGTTCTGGATCATCCAGCCGTCAGTGGTTGGAATGGGGAATCCTTTTGAAAAAAAACATGCTTCAAGATGATATGAAGTTGAAAAACATACCTTAACTGTCTTAACTTAAGATGATGTGAAGGTAAAAAAAATACCTTAACTGTCTTAACTTAAGATGATATGAAGTTGAAAAAACATACCTTAACTGTCTTAACTTAAGATGATATGAAGTTGAAAAACATACCTTAACTGTCTTAACTTAAGATGATATGAAGTTGAAAAACATACTTCAACTGTCTTAACTTAAGATGATATGAAGTTGAAAAACATACCTTAACTGTCTTAACTCAAGATGATATGAAGTTGAAAAGACATACCTTAACTGTCTTAACTTAAGATGA
>Ga0126342_10017930_pt1 | contig 12191 bp, 18 predicted proteins | sample Cyp1metagenome_FD_92528 | JGI IMG/M metagenome (GOLD analysis project Ga0126342, IMG submission 92528) | Coral microbial communities from Lord Howe Island, Old Settlement Bay, Australia - Cyphastrea 1 metagenome | ecosystem: Host-associated > Invertebrates > Cnidaria > Coral ... | reverse complement strand
CACCCCAAGTGTCCCCAAGTGTTAACCTAAAGGTCTGTACCCCATGGAGTTAACTCTGAAGTCAACATACAAAATGTCGGCTTATAATGAGTAAAAAAGTCGGCTTAAGTGAGTCTCGGACCATTTAGGGATATTATATCCCCATTTCACAACCTCCAAATCGATGGATCCCAAAGGATTCTCTGCAATTGCTGGACTTGAGGTAAATACATCCTATAAAATTTGGGACTATATGAACCAGAACCTCATGACTCGGGTCTTCCGCCTGTTTGAGAATTTTTCCATCTACCGCGAGCTTCTGTCTGAAATATGGCATCCCACAACTTTCCTATCATCCATTCGACTGTTTTTTGCTTGAACACCCCACAGTTTATCATCGTTCTCCCCGTCACAATATGTCAAAATTGCCAGACATTCTTGGACAATCCCAAATGGGTGAAGGATCACTGGTGACCTTGTCACCTTTCTTCACATCAAGAGAGTAGGCGATGAATTCCAACCTCCCAGCAGTGAATCAGCTTGACGCTGGGGGCTGGGGGGATGGATGGGTCGAGGCATTAAAATCCCCATGGGTGATGAAGGCAATGTGTCTTCGGATGAGCACATGGTCCTTGAGTGAAAGGGCATTGAAGCAAGTGTACCAATCAACTAGCTGAGCAGTGCCCCATACTTTGTCCTTTCTCTTTGAGAGGTTCGTCAGAAGGGATTCACAGCAGATATTGTGGAACGAAAGCTTTTCAGGCTACCCAAAATTTCCATATGATTGAAACGATTGAACCAGGTAGTGGAACCCAAGCTACCCATCAAAGTCCAGGTATTTTCATGGCTCAACCTCCTGACATCATCTGATATCTCCCCACGGGGGGCTCAGGGCTCAAACTTCTTCTGCTGCGCAGACCAGACTGTTTCATTGGAGCCTCACGACCGGAGAAACTCAGCCACAGGTTTGGTCCTTGATAAGGCGCTGTATGGCTGGAGAGTTTGGGGGTCTATATACTGGATTTTCCGCCCCGCCTGCATAAAGAGCTCCAGTATACACCATGGGATCTGCCAGAGTAGCCTCGAACCAGTCATCGCCCTTGTTGTAGGCCTGGCATCTGAGGCTTTTGCTTCAAAAAACTAAGCCAGCCGTGATTCTTCAAGAGTGGGCACCCCAAATTCCAATTCTTTATCATCATGTTCCTTGCTAAAATTGCATTCTCGGACAAAGCCAGCCATTGCATCAGACCTGACCATTCACACTTTGAGGATGAAAAAACAGGAGGGATGGGAATTACTATAAGACAGGTCTGAATCGTCCATCACTCCTGTGAAAAGTGTGAAAGAAGGCAGCCGATGGGTTGAAGAATATCACTATCTCTTGAGAATCACATCATGCTTCTGGGGTCCACATGTCAGCCACCTATGCCCTCCGGCAATCATCTCAGTGCGCCTCTGGCAAATAGTCGGCATCCTGGTCGGTGTCGTGGAACACCTCTGCAGCTGGTCTGCATCGAAACTGAACCATGAGAGAGTGGACTCTGACAGGAACTTTCATGTCAGATGGGTTTCTGGAACTTTCATGTTCAACTTGTTCAACCAGCTCCGGACCCCCTTCGCCTGGTCTACAGGACATATTAACAAGATATACTTCGAGACCTCGACAACAGGGCCACCTGAGGAACTGCCCCATGCGCCAAGATGCACTTTTGCCCAACCAGGTGTTGAGATATCGCATCAACTCAATCTTGCCAAAGACGGGAGGGTACTTTTTGCCTCGGATTGAGCTTGAAATGCCGACCAAATCCATCCAAATCGCAATCACCGCATTCACTGCCCAGCGGCGAATGCAAAAAGTGCTGGTCTCTGCATCATTGCTGGATGGTCTCTGAGCCGTGGACCCTCCAAGATTTCTTCTAGGCTGCCTTTGCCACTTGCTATGTAATCCTCCAAGGCTTCTCGGAGTGATGGCTGAGTCATGTCATAACCCTCAGCCTGCGGAAAGGCGGAGTCGGTAGGGGATGCAACATGGAGAAACCCGTCTAGTCACAGCTCCCACAGGAAGCAGAATCAGTCCAAAGAATTGCAGTGAAAAGTGCCATTTTGGGGTATCTCCTAGTTTTGGACAAAGCCAAATGATGCATGAAATACCCCGCTTTGCAGGGTAGTCAACGCCAGTTTCCCAGAGTTTTCCTATGTAGTGTATCAACCCAACAGGTCTCAGGAATGTCGCCTCTGCATGCCAGCGAGATTCTTGGATTGCGAGGGCACAGAGCAAGCCAAACCTAAGGTGGGTGATGGTGGGTGGCGTCGTGTTGAGGAAACATCCCAAAACACAGTTTGATCATCCGATGGATCACCGGAAATGGGTGGCATTGAAACCGTACCCAGAACATCCCAAAGGAAGGTCCTTCTAGCCAGGTTTACCACGTTCATTTGGGCACAGAAAACCTGTGCAACCGGAAATTCTGAGTATTTGGCGTCAAAATCGGCAGCACCACCACCTCAACTTTCCAGAGTTGGTCACAAGGCTTGGTTGCTGACACCCCAAGAAGTGGACTAAGTGCTGGAAATATATCAAGGTAAAGGTATCTAAATTGACCTTCCACAAGTGTTTGAAGCTTTTTACCCGAGGAAAGTTTTGTTCGATCTGAGACTCCGGCACAAATCCTGAAGGGTTTTCGGACAATTGTCGCAAGAACGATGAGGACCGCAATCATGTGTGGCATATACCTTGGTATATCTTGGTGTGATATTCAGCCCCACCGCAGACCCCCAAAAAAAGCCATGGTCGAGCTGTCCAAGTTGTCCAAGTTGTCCAGGGTTCCAGGCGCTGAGATAAACATCACCCCCTCAAACATGGGGAAGATCATCGCGACCTCCTCCAGTGGGAAAAAAAACGTCTCAGGCAAAGAAAAGAACTGGGACTCCTATGGCTCCTGCTTCTAGAAGTGGGCTACGGATGCATCTTCAACGAGAATTCAGGGTCGCAACCCAGCTGAAGCTCATCTGAAAATGCCTTTCTCACACCCCATTCCCATCCTTGCCCACCATTGCTCCGTGCCAACAGCCTGTGGGATCATCGGATACCATCAGATCATCTCCAATACTCAACTTTTAAGGCCATCTGAATGGGGAAACTGATGATCAGCCATGGGATTTCGATTTCGGGGTACCCTGTGAGCCATTTCAGGAAGTGTGTTGAAATTCCCCACCAAATAGAAGGGACATTTAGCGACCTGCCAATTGCCCAACTAGAATTGCAAGTTTCAGTCATTCTGAAGAACATCCTTTCCTTGCACCTGCAGACAGAAATGCTGGATGCTGTGGAAATTCCCTGCCTGCTGATTGAGGCTGGCAAAACGGTGCCGGAGCCGCAGGCGGGTCTGGACTCAACAACTCTAAGCCAAACCTCGCAGAGCCTTTCTCAGTGCTCAAAGAGGCCCTCCTGATGGTCTGACGACACCCATGGCACCCTGGAAGTGCATCCGATGCCCAAAACAAAGCCATGAAAGCTCACTCCCTTTAGCAATTATCATCTGTCAAAGCGTTCTTGGCACATGGCACACATTCGGTCTAGTAGTTCTCCCTAAGAATTTACAGGTTTCAGCCTGCCCCGTCTTACAAAGCATGAAAAAAACAGTGGTTACAGGAGCTGCGGGCTGACTGTTTTTTCTGTGGCAGCTTCTTCCATAGGAAGCTTTCTGGGTGTTTCCCTAATGGCACCCGTCACTCCGTCACTCATCATTTTTTGGAATCTGCAGTCTGTGGATGCCGGTCTGATCCAAGTCGTGCCTCAGATCCGCTCTTCAATCTGTGCAAACAAGGTGCAGCGCCCTAAAGATCTCCCTTCCCTGTTAGCTTCAGAGAGTGCCGCCTGATGCAACAAGTTCTGGGCGGCCCTGCAGCCGCCCCCACCAATGCCGCGCAGTTGGTGCCACTGGAACCTGCCACATTGTCTGAAATTCAAATGTCTGATGACTCTCAAAATCTCGCAACACACCCTTCAGTCACATGGGCATGAGTCAAAACCTATGATTTTCCATCTGAATTGATGAACACCCAATGAGTTGCCATCGGGAACCCAGCTGGGTCCCACGCCAAAGCTGTTCACCAGCATAAGACCAGTAGGGAGCACGAGCCTCGCGAAAAATATACTAGTTCAACCCAGTCAAGGCTTTTTTCACAGGAGACATGGCCTTTCAATCGGCAGTATGGATAAAATGATAGATAAAACCATATCAACAAAAATGTGGACTTGACCAACAAGAATTGGGATTTAGCCAATAAAGAGTGGTCTTTTTTGGTATAAAGAGTTGGATTTGACCAACAAAATCCGGGATTTGAAGCAATGATTCCAACCAACAATGATCATCAATGATGGGGAATGTGTCTAATCTGTTTGCCAACAATCGGAACCTCTGGCTCCACATCGGCTCACCCTCTGGGATAACACTAAGCAATCCAATGGGAATGTACGAGAGGCTGCCAAGAAGCGAATGGTGTAGCTCCAGTGACTCACTGGGGAAGAGCAGCGCAGTCCCCTGTCACCAGCCCACGTTGGTGGTGAATTGAAATCCGATTGGGATCAAAAGCATCGCCAATTATAGTGAATGATTGCCACATGATCATGGCACTTTCTGACAAAAGCACCGAACTTTGGACCATTTGGATCCATTTGATCCAAGTTACAAGTCAACCGAGTCAAGAAGATCAGACTACCAACTGGGGTATAAACATGTATAAACCCATGCAAACACTTACTTTAACTGGGTTTTAAGATGATTTCCCTCCAACACTTTGCCATCAAAAAACAGGAGCCCTGCTGCACCTCCACCACCTCTTCGGCCAAGTGGGGATTCAGCTGCCTGAGCATCACATTTGCGGGCAGCAAGGAACACCTGGCCGAGCTGAAGACACATGATTGTCTCAAAACGAGGGAGCCAAGATGGGGATCCCCCAAAGGCAACCACCAAGGGTCACTTTCAGGATCTGAAGCCACCCATTTCAGGGGTCACTAAATCCAAATTGTATCAGATTGTCCCATCTCGATCCACTTGCTGCAGGGGACCTTGTACAACGGAGGCAACGGATGAGTCCGAGCAATCCCGCCTTAGAGATGGGAAACTCATGGCAGTCACTTCCCAGGCCCAGCGGCTCTCATATCCCCACAACCAGTGGGGAGGGACATTTATCTATGAATATCTATGAATCAAAGCAGCCTTTTGGTGAACATACGTGACTCACGTGAAAACTTCCAGACATAGCAATGAAGATAATGAAGGCATAGCTGCCACGTATTGTGTAACCTCGGCCAAGCAACTGCCGCATAGCCCGAGCCCATGGCGGCCTGGCTTTTGATCGACCACGGATCAACCAGCTGGTCAGTGGGGTATCGGGTGGACCATATGGATATCTACGTGCATGGTATTTATATCATGTTATATCTACGTATACTGTTTATGATCTACAAATATATGTGTACAATATATATATATATATATATCAATATATGGCATTGCATACGTTATATATAAATATGTAATAATATGTATTGTCTATGGAACATGCTCGTTGGAAATCCCCCCGTGGCGATCTCCGGCGTCCCACCTTATAGCTGGTCATGGGCCTTGGAGCACTGAAAAGAATTGATTAACCATGATGAACCCCCCCAATTTGTGGCATTTTAGTTGGTTTTGATGGGGAAAATGATGAGAAACCATCGGATGGAATGGGGTGACCCCATTCTCCAACCCATTTCGCAAGATTTTGAAAGGGCTTCACATTTTCTCCATTTCAGGAATCCCACCTACTCTTGTGGACTGAGCCAGCCACAAAGGTTGAAGCGGCTCCAAGGTTTCCTGGGGTCTCCCATTTTGGGGTTCGCAATTATGATCTCCGCTTCAAAGCAACCTCACGCATGCCAGTCCTCCCGCAGCACGTAGTTGCAAGAAATGGTCTCCATCGCATCTGCCTCAGCATGAGCAGCCATGAAGCCCCCGTCAAGTGGACCAAATTGCCAATACCCAGTCAACGACTATCACTGATCCCTTGAGGCTCCTTGCTACTGATGCTCCTGGTGCGTGGCATTCCACCATATCTACATCAGAGGGCCTGGCCGCTGGGAGTGAGCATCTGAATACATGGCTATGATGCGCCCATGCAAATGGTGTTTAATATCATGTTTAATCACCATAACCTGTGAATCGACATCACTTTCCTTCTAGAGGTCCCCACCGACAGTAGCTGCGAGCCAGCACCATATCCAGTAGCTCTTGGATTGCCTAGCTCGCGGGAAAAAAAAAATAGTTTGAACCTTGGCTGTTTCGAACTGTTCGTAACAAACCAACTGGTCTCTGGTTGTTTGATGTTCTCTTTGCATTGCCCAAAAGGTGAGGATCCTAAGATTGGATCACTCAGAATGTCCATATCCAACTGAGCTCCTGACCAGGAACGCGGCATCTACATCTGAAGCAGCACCAGACTGGGTCATCTCTACTGCCCTCAGCAGTGCAGGAAAAACCTAAAGGAAACCATGGTTTTTTGCAACAACCGTTTTTTTGTTTTATGCATGTATAATATAATTTACATAATATGTAATATGAATGTTCTTCTTCCTTAAAGATATGGCATGTTGGCAAACCAGGAACCAAAATGGTTTCCTGTTTAAAAAAAAAACTGCCGAGCAATCCTTCGCATAAACACGTGTGTCGTCTGATCATTTCTTTCCTAATTGCACATGATTTCCTTTGGATATACAGGGAAAAAAAATATTGGTGGCATGAGGACAGAAACTGCTCCCCAGCCTGATGAGACCCTCGTTGCCGGAAGAATCCACCTGGCAGCCATCAGATTCATCACGGAATCAAATCAAACCAGACGGCACTCAAGCATTTCACTCAGCGTCATTGCACGCAAAAAGATTTGGGTGTGTTTGAAAATAGGGTATAATTGTATGGCGCGCCATGTGTGTGTGCATTTTTATATTTTTTATGGGGAATATGATGATGTTAAACATCCAAAATTGAAATGTACCAATTTCAGACAGACCCACTTCCAAACTCCATGCCTCTTCGCCAAAGAGCCTCCGCAACACAAGTGAAGCGCTTCCTTCACCGCGCACCTGGGGTGTGCCATATGCCCCATAGCATCAATGTTTATCATTTGCTGATTGAATTCCAGTTGGTATAAAAGTAATAATATGTAATAATAACATATTCCTATAATCCCCAATAAACCAATTAGATCCAATTAGTACAACCCCCATATTAAACCATCAAAAAACGTCGTGTTTCGCTGATGCGATATGGAGGTCACTCGGGCTTCACACAAAGCCCTTGGCATCATCGTCGAAGGAGAAACACCTGTCGGTGACAATCGCTTATTTGACTTATAATCATCCCCACAATACTGTCACTCTGATTCTAGTTGGATCATGGTTTACACATGTTTACAATAAATGATGAAATATATTGAAAATTATTGAAATATCATAAACATTCATAAACTGCTTGCATGAAATGAACACAAGAACCACACTTCCTCTGGTCTGCAGCCGTCCGTAAGCCGCACGAGTTTTATATGATATACTCTGCGAAACACATGGAACTGCTGCCCTGTCGCCTGCCCTTCGGGGACATCAACCCTCTGAAGCTGAAGTTCACGAAGCCTTAGACAAGAGATCTCAGAGATCTCAGTATAATTGGCAGGACGACAACACCTCAAGCTTTCGCAACCTTGCGACATCTTAGGACAATCGAAACCAACACAACAAAAGGGAGGTTACTAGGTACATTCTCCATTTATCTAACATAACACTTGCAAAGCAGGGAAGTGCACCAATGTCTTTATCGAAATAAGGTTTGCCAATGGGATAAACAAAATCATCTTTCTTGCCAAGAAATTCACCTCGCTGTGACGCCTACACGGATGCCGTGCAACGTTTGTGAGCTTCAGGGCTAGTCAAGCAGTTTTGGCAAGTCAATCTTGTTCCAAAGAAGTAAAAAGAGGAAACTGATCCCCAGAATGCCCAAAGATTACACATCCTCCATGCTCAACCATCTTGGGCCAATCACAAAGACGATTCTTGCATGCAGAATATCAGAATATCTGCCAGTGGGACGGTTTTTCCACCCATCATAGGGGGTATCTGGAACTTTGGGCATCTTTTGCCCTCAGATTACACCCAGTCCTGGTGTAAAAATCAAGCAAGAATCACCATGTCTGTCATGGGGTCAGGGCACTATTGTATGGCTACACCAACATCCCATGTGTTCTCATCATCTTCTCGATTTGAAATGGCCATTTCCGGTGTAGGTGCCTATCCTGGGTGCCATCACATGCGGGTGAGACGTTCCAAAAGCTGCTGAGGACCAGCCTGATTGCGATGGTGAGAAGCAGCTGCAACTCGTCAATGCTTGTCAATAATGCTTTTGGATTCAGCAGGCCTTCCAGTTGTTATCGTTTAAAGCACCTTTGTTCTAACTTATATCATCATTATCTACTTTACTTTCTCCTTGTCATTGCCATGATGATAATCTACCTGAAACAGTTTGTGTTAACCACTGCACCAACATCCAGAAAAAGGAAATAAGCTTCGGTGGTATCCCCAACAGCAGCAGTAATTTGTTTTCACAGAATTGTTCGTCCGAAATTGGCTGGAAATTAACCTAAAAGCTGCGCCGACACACTCCCGGAATCGCACCGGAACCTACTTGAACCCTCGTTGAACCTGGCCCACCTCTGCACCAAGGCGTTCCGGAACCTTCTTCAAAACCTTCTCCGGAACCTTCCGGAACCTCGTTGAACCTGGCCTGGCTTTGCGCCAACATCTTCCGAAACCTTCTCCGGAACCTTCCGGAACCTTGTTGGACATGGCCAATACCTTCCGGAAATTCTCCACAAGCTTTTCCGGAAAGTCGTTGAACCTGGCCTGGCTCTCCACCAACGCCTTCCAGAACCTTCTCTGGAACCTCGTTGAACAGGAACCTTCTCCAGAACATTTTCCGGAACCTTCTTGAACCTGACCCGGCACCTGCACCAAAGCCTCCTGGAACCTTCTGGAACCTTCTCCAGAACATCGTTGAACCTCCGGCGGCTGCACCAGTACACACCGGCATTATTCTGGGCTGAAGACCCCATTAGCTTACGCTGTTGGGGAAAAAAACATGGGCCCCGCGCGAGAAGGGCGCACCACGGCCAGCTACAAGGGGCTCATCCTGGATCAATATGGAATTGGCACTTCTTAAACACGTCGGATTTTTTTTGCTGAGGTGCTGCTAAATAGTGGATAGCTTACAATCATGGTTTCCACCACTTGCTGTATCTCTGCAGCACAGTCAATGTCTCGGCATACGTCATGGTTGACTCGAACATCACATAACATGCATGAAATGCTGGGGAGGGATTGTGTGCAGGATCAAAAATTATAGCGCAGCCACGTCCTGTTCAGCGGACTGTTCCATATGAGCCTCAGGGCTGGAAAGCTTCAAAGAGTGGTCTATCTTAAGTTGCTTGTCCAAGAAGACATTCTTCAACCAAGTGGATGCAAAATGATGCGAACATAAAGTGCTGGTGATCCTTTAACATCTCAAGATTTCTCAAGCTGTATGTAAATCTCCGAACAAACCTGACCACATCCCGCACATCAAGACCTTTTGCATGAGCAATGCCATGTCCCAAGGAGACTGTACCAGACACGGCAAGTGTTGACCGCTGCTTCGCAGACGTTAAAGTCAGTTCGGTCTGAGGCCACTCCAAGAGAGTCCGGGCGCAAAATTCTTCAGCAACAGAGCTTGAAGATCTCAAAAGTCGCCAATAAGTTTCAGCAACTCCTTCTTTAACGGCTATGTCGGCTATGTATGTTCAGCGATCCTCCAGAACAGGCACCTGAAGCTGCTATAACTTCGGTCACTCCGAATTTGCCAGGGCCGGCTCACTGAACACAGTACTCCACTTCAGAACTTCCTGCTGTGGATCCCAGTGTCTTGTCTGTGGCGGAAGTGATTGTCCGCTTGGAGCGCAGCAACCTTTCTTCACGTGGATCTGCGTCACCTCCCACTTGAGGGGAAAGCTCTTCCGCTCCGCTCTCACCTGAATGGGATCTCATTTACCTCCACCAACCAACCTGAGGATTTTTACTGAACCACCTTTGATTTCAAGTCCAATCAAAAAATCACCCACCCATTGGCCCAAGACCTCCAGCTGCCAGGTGAAGCCATCCCTTCTATAGACTGCCTCCAATTTGCAGCGGTTCGTCTCAAAGTTCGCCACTTTCGCATCAGGCAGCTGCATCAGCTCTGGCGGGACGCAGCCCACTTCGCTCAGCCGCGCCTGCACTGATTCCTTCAGCTGCTCCTGAAACGTCACATGGGAAGGAGTTTCCAGGTGACGAAACAGGGGACATTCACCAGTGATTGAAAATCCACCAAGTAAATTATACATTGATCTGCAAGAAAGAGAACTTCACCAGCCAAATGAACACATTCAAAATTCAAAAACCCCAAGTTCTCCTCCAGCTTCTTTTCCGTCAACACGGAGGCCGACACCGCCAACCCCACCGATCCCGGCACCGCCAACAGCAATCGCCAGCCGCCTAATTCGTACAACGACACGGCGGCGCCCACTGCCATGGGCCCGACCCCGGCGAAGCGCAGCACTTGTGCAGCGGGCGCGAAACGGGGCAGCAGCGCCATGCCACGCAAGGCAAGGCCGAAGACCACCAGCTTCTCACCAAAGGTTTGCCTGGAATGTGGTGAAAAATGTGGCGAAAATGTGGCGAACAATGGGAAAGTGGGTGTCCCACAAGTACCAAAAAATGAACTTGGGGTCCAAAATTTATTGGAATAAAGCAGTTTCAGCATGAGGCAAATTAGTTCCGAAGGGTGGCTAAGCGCTCTAGTGTCTTCGTGGTAGGTCAATATTCAAATGGACTTTCGAAGAAAACCAAAGCAGACTGCCCGTGATTGCTCCATCTATATAGCCTTCACAAACAGCGAAGAAAATTAAAAATATATCAGAGCTGACAAAGCAGTCTGAAAACAGTGGAATAGATTGAATAGATGGATACAAAGAAAGTATATCCTCCACAACCACAAGGATACATCAAGATACCAACCTCCCAAATGAAGTTTCAAGTCGCGGGGGCTCAGGTGTCTCCTTCTCGTCCTTGACTTCCCTTTCTGAAGAGAAGCAACGGCGATGGCCTTGCCACCGAGTTCCAACACGGATGTCGCGACCGCTGAGTCCGCGAGGTCGGCAGCGACTCAAAGCAGCCAGTGCACCCTGGAGATGGACCAGAGATCTGGGCTCAGCCAGTGCCAACATAGCCATGGAAGATGGGAAAATTATGAAAGTCACAAGAGTCACAAGAGTCACAAGCGTTCAAAGGGAATGTGAAAACCTACCAGCCATAAACTGAAAACCATCCAATGTCACGAGAGTCTTGAAGCTTGGACTTGCAAGCTGCGAATGTTCTGTCTTGTCTTGCACTTTCAATTTGAGAATCCTTACCGTGGACTCCACCAACATATGACACTATGACTGCTCTTGTCGTGGAGGCGCTACAGCATGGATTGGTCCTCAATATGTGTTCCTCTCTGGGCCATGGAAAGCAGCACTGTCAATCTTTTCTGGAGAAACAGGATTGGCCCAGAACATTTGATGAACATGTGTAATTATTGCCTAGCAGAAACCAGTTGAAACAATGTTCTGGGCACCTTCCAAGGTCATTCTTGACCTGACAGAGAAACAACTCATCCAACAAGGTTTCTTTGAAAATACTCTGGTCAATCAAATTTTTGTCCATCAAAATTTCAATTGTGGGCTTGTGCACCGTGTACCCATCGACCAGTGGCCATTTTCTATCAGATCCACGCCACTCGTCGATGAGACCCTGTGTTCACTTTGGCTCCACCGTAGGATTTTTTTGGTGCCAATGCGTCTGTTCCATGTCTGACTCCAATTTGCGACACGCCCAAAGTGTATGTCCCTACAGAGGCAGGGAAAAACATGTTCAACTGTTGCATATATATTAAAAAAAAACTAGACGACGGATGGCCCGAGAGCGTAGAGGAGCAGGGTCTTCTCTGGTTAGTATGGAGACGCAATTTTAGAAACGGTATATGAAAGCTGTGTTATAGGCAGTCGAGAAGAGGAGTATCAAGACAAAATAGTGAGAAGTGCAAGACAATAGTTTGCATCGCAAACACTTT
>Ga0126342_10017929_pt1 | contig 12192 bp, 13 predicted proteins | sample Cyp1metagenome_FD_92528 | JGI IMG/M metagenome (GOLD analysis project Ga0126342, IMG submission 92528) | Coral microbial communities from Lord Howe Island, Old Settlement Bay, Australia - Cyphastrea 1 metagenome | ecosystem: Host-associated > Invertebrates > Cnidaria > Coral ... | reverse complement strand
TAACGCACCCGCCGGAAGATTGCGTGGCGGTTTGGATGAATTACAACGACAACCCCTGGTTCCCGGAGGTGTTGGAGGCTGAGCGCAAGCACTGTGAGAAGTTTTACCCGAAGGACTACCCGAACATTTGGCTGGGTCGTTGTCGTCCGGCGGTAGCGGGGGCGATTTATTACGACGAGGTGTCGGAGGCGCAGGAGCAGGGCCGTATTTGTCGGGTGCCTTACGATGCTCGTTTGAAGGCGCACGTGATTTTTGACTTGGGTTGGAACGACGCAATGACGGTTTCAATCGTTCAACGGAGCTCTTCAGAGCTCCGAGTGATTGATTACCTTGAGGCGACGCACAAGACCCTGGATTTTTATCATGATTGGTTGGTGGATCATAAATTTAATTGGGGCACGGTTTGGTTGCCCCATGACGGTGCTCACCGTGATTTCAAGACGGGCCGGAGCACGGGGGATTATTTGAAGGCGTGGGGTTGGACGGTTCGATATACCCCGAATATTGCAATTGAGGCGGGGATTAAATTGGCGCGTCAGACCTTCAGCCGTGTGTATTTCGACGAGAAGGCCAAGGGGTTGGTTGAGTGTTTGAAGCGTTACCGGCGTGGGATTAACCGGGAGACGGGCGAGGCTGGCAAGCCGGTCCATGATGAGTGGAGCCATGGCGCGGACAATTTTCGCTATCTCTGCATCAACGCGGATCGAATGATGAACCAAAACGAAGGTTACGTGGCGGTGAAAAAGAAGAGGGGGTTTGCATATGCGTGAGTGGGTGCCGGTTTGGATCAAGGATGCGTTTAAGGAAGGGCTTTTGGATTGGAAGCATTATTTCAACCTAACCGATGATGTTTTTCACTTTGAATTTGCGGTTTCGGATGAGCGGGGCGTGAAGCTGAAGGAAGGAAAGTTCCCGCTTCGTTTTGTGGTTTCTTTTACCGAAGGTGATGTTTCTCCCGACGATGGCCACCCGCCGTTTCCTATCGAGATTCCGGCGGTGAAGCGAATGGCTTTTCAATTGGCGCTGACGACCTATTTGTCCCCGCTTATACCAGCTCTGACTTACCCGCAATGGGATGATCTTTACAACGCGGTGGTGAGTCGAGCGACGTGGTTAATTCTTGAGGAGGGGGCACCATGAGCAGGGGCACCATGGACGAATGCGGAAGGCCCGGGCACGTCTGTGTCGATTGCCAGTTTGAGGTCTTCAAGACCGAGTGTTGCTATTGGCTTGAGAAGTGGGGCCTTTGGGATTGGGAGGTTGATTTTGACGAGGAGGATTTAGAAGACGCCTTCGGGTGTTTTCGGGCCAATATCGGCGGGCGGTTGGCACGCATAAGCATGAGCACGCACGACAAGGAGGCCCGGTTGAAATCACAGGGTCACCGGGGCCTTTGTCGAACGGCTTTTCACGAAGTTTTTCATTTGATTTTAAGCGGCTTTGAGTACCAAGCGGGCCGGGTGATTGATCACGACGACGTTGAGGAGTTGAGTCACGTCATTATCCGACGCATGGAGAACCTTGTGTTTCTCCCTGATTACGAGCGGAGGTTTTAGACCATAACCCCCCCCGTCATCATATCGCTTTCCGGAGGCAAAGATTCCACGGCCATGTTGTTGATGGCTGAGGAGCGAGGGATTCCCATTCATTCGGCTGTTTTTTTTGATACCGGGTGGGAATTCCCGGAAATGTACACCCATTTAAGGGCTCTTCAAAAGGTGGCGAAAACGCCCATTGTTTGGCTGACGCCGGAAAAGAGCTTTGATTACTGGATGTACGAACGCCGCGTGAAAGCCTTGGCCTCTGGTTTGGCCAAACTTACCGTGGCCGAGCTACAGCATAAATGGGGCGAGGTTCGCGAACTGTATGAGCCTGACCTACCCCAAGCGGTTCCAGAAACAAAAGAGGAGCTTGTTGAAGGCTTAAAAGGCAGGGTTCACAGGGTAGGAAACGGTTGGCCATCGGCCTTACGGCGCTGGTGTACCCGGCAAAAGGTGAACGGGATTTACACATACACCAAAACGGTCCCAGGTGCGGCCCAATGGGTAGGTTATTCAGCCGATGAAACCCACCGTATTCAAAAGCCTACTCGTAACCTCAAAAGATACAACCCGAACCACCATTTCCCCCTTGCGGAGTGGGGTGTTACCGAGACCGACGCTCTTGAATACTGCAAATCCAGGGGCTTTGATTGGGGGGGGCTTTACCAATATTTTCCAAGGGTTTCTTGTTTTTGCTGCCCACTGCAACGAGTGGGCACCCTTAAAAAAATTCGGGAGCAATTCCCGGATTTGTGGGCTCGAATGCTTCGAATGGACGCGGCTATTCCGAACCACAACAGGGGTTTCAAAAATTATTTCACATTGCACGATTACGAGCGGCGTTTTGCAGCAGAAGAACGCCGCGAGCTTGAACAAACAAGGCTTTTCGCGTGAGGGCTAAACCATGATCGCTGTCAAGACGGATGCCGAGCTTTACGAAGAGGGCCAAGCTCAAATTGTGGCCATGAGGGACAAACCGAACCCGGCCTTGCCGAGATTGGCCACCCACGTGCGTGAGGCATGGAACCGCAACAAGGAGGCCAAAGACCTTGTTGAGGCCCGGATTACAGCGAATTTACGTCAGATTAAAGGCGAGTACGACGCGGATATGTTGGAGGCGATTCGGGATCACGGCGGGGCAGAGATTTTCATTCGGTTGACGGCGGTTAAGTGTGATGCGGCCAAGTCGTGGTTGTCCGACATCATGATGCCCCCGGGGGAGAGGCCCTTTAACATCGACCCCACCCCCAAGCCGGACTTGCCTGAATCGGTGCTCATGGAGATCAAGCAAGAGCTTGACGCCGTTTACCAGCAACTCTTGATGCGGGACGGCAAAACGCCCCAGGTGTTCGCCCAAATGGAGAAAATGGACGAACAACTGAATCTTGAGACCAAGACGCGGTTGGACGAGGAAGCCCGCAAAGAGGCCGAACGCATTGAGGTGGAGGTTGACGACGAGCTTGTTGAAGGTGGTTGGTATTCGGCGATGCGCGAGGTGATTGAAGACGTGGTGGATATGCCCACGGGGTTCATGGAGGGGCCGGTGGTGCGGAAAAAGCCGGTGCTGGAATGGAACGAAGCGGGTGAGGTTGAGGTGGTCTCGCGGTTGGTGCGTGAGTACCAGCGGGTATCGCCGGTGGATGTGTACCCGGCGCCTGGTGCTCGAACGTGCCAGGAAGGCGACCTGATTTTGATTAAGCGCTTCACCCGGGGAGAGCTGTATGCCTTTGCAGACGCGCCGCATTTCGATGGCGAGGCCGTTCGAAGGGTGCTCCGGGAGAACCCCAAGGGGTACATGGAGAACCGGGAGATTGACCAAGATGTTGCCGATATCGTTGACGACCCAGACCGCCAGGACAACGGCATGGGCAATATCGACACGATTCTTTTTTACGGGTCGGTGTCCGGCAAGACTCTGAAGGAGTGGGGAGACGGCAGGCTTGAAATCGAAGATGAAGAGGCCGAATACGAAGCGGTGATTTATCAGGTCCGGGAGACGATCATTTCAGCCAGACTGAACCCGCACCCCTTAAACCGAAGGCCGATCTATTCGGCGTCACTCAGGCGCAACACGGACTCTGTTTGGGGTGACGGGGTGCCGGATTTGATGGCCGACACGCAGAAGATGTGCAACGCGGCGGCCAGGGCGTTAGCTGACAACATGGGTATGGCTTCCGGCCCCATGGCATGGCTCAACACCGACTCGTATCACCCGGGAGAGGATTTGACCATTGAACCCCGGAAGGTGTGGAAGTTCACCACAGAGCAACTGGTCAACGGTGCGCCCATGGGTTTTTTCAACGTGGATGCACACGCCGCCGAATTGATGGCCATCTTCAAATACTTCTACGACTTGGCGTCGGAAGTGACCGGAATTCCCGCCTATGTGTACGGGTCGGATAAGGTGGGCGGTGCCGGCAAAACAGCCTCCGGGTTATCCATGCTCATGAATGCGGCGTCCAAGGGGTTAAAGCGGGTGGCGCGTAACATTGACGCCGGGATTGTCTCCGGGAGCGTCAAGGAGTGCTGGACCCACGTCATGTTGTACGAACCCGGGCGGTTCCGGGGAGACGTGAACGTTGTGGCCAGGGCGTCTGAATACCTTGTCCAGGCCGAACAAATTCAGCTCCGGTTGATGGAGTTCATGGACCGCACGGCCAACCCCCTCGATGCGCCGATCATCGGAACCAACGGGCGCGCAGAGCTTCTAAGGGAAGCGGCAAAATCCCTAAAACTCCCCGTGAACCGCGTGGTGCCGGAGCGCGAGAACCTCGCCTCTCAAATGGAAAAGCAAAAGGTCATGGGGATTTTGCAAAACCTTTCAGAGGCCTTGGGCGTGCCCGTGGAGACCTTGGCTCAAATGGCCCAGGGGCAAAAGGGGCAACCCCAAGCGCAAGGGGGCATGAATGGCTAACGACGATTGCACCTTAGAGCAGATTGCAGGCCAGCATGAAGATATGGTTAAGACCGTGATCCACCTCAAGGCCCGGCGAAAGTTCTTCCCCACCAGACGGGAGGCCGAGGCGTTTCGGGGTGATTGTGTTCGGCACGTCCTTGAAAAATACAAGGTCATTTGGGAGCCCGGGGTGCCGGAGGGCATGTTGGATTTGATGATGGCCAAGGCCAAAATCAAGATCGAAGACCACAACTGGTCTGATATCCCGATCATGGAGCACGGCACCTATATTTATTGCGATGATGAGCTGATCGCCTTTGTGAGCTTTTCCATGCCGTTTAGGTCGGCCAGCTTCCACCACAAACCCCATTTTATGGTGATTACAAACGTCCAATGCTAACGACACCCAAAGACAGATCCGTGTTGATGACCCTTTTATTCGAGCTGGCCAAGCTAGAGCGCGGCCCTGTTCTGGAGTGGCTCAAAAACGAGCGCGACCGGATTCGATTGGTCAACGAAACCGAAATGAGTGAGGCGAAGTTCCGGCAAACGCAGGGGGTTTTGAGGGGTTTAACTGCACAGATCAAATTCATTGAATCAGCGCGGGAGACCCTGAAAGTCCTCAAGTAAGACGCACGACGCACGACGGAGGACCCATGTCATTCAACATCGACAAGTTAGAAAAGGAAGTTGAGGCAAAGGTACAGGCGGCCACCGAGCCCCAGGAGAAACCCCAGGAGAAACCCAAAGCCGAGGAGCAGCCGACTGAAAAAGAGCCGGAAACACCTGTTGAAACGGCTTCCCAAGAGCCCGCCGAAAAACCGGTGGAGCAGGCACCGCAAGCGCCGGAGAAAGACCCCGAATTAGACGCGCGCCTCAAGATGATGGACAAGGAGATTAAGCGCCTTGCAAACGAAAACCGGCACTTGACCATTGAGCTTTCACGACGGGAGACCCCCGAACCTCCCGCTGAAAATAAACCCACCGACATGACCGCCGACGAGCGGGAAATGTTGGAGGATGAGGGGTTTTCGGACGATCTTCTGGATCTCCTGGCCAAGAGGCTTCGCCCGGAAGCCCCTCAGTTCGACGATACACTGGTAGAGCGGGTTTCCCGCGTAGAGCACGACGTAGCAACCACACGCAAGACGGAATTTGAAAAGGCCCTGACCAAGGCCGTTCCCGATTGGGAAAAAATCAATGAGTCAGCAGTATTTGTTAATTGGCTCCAAGACAACCGGCCCGAATTTTCGACCGCCTCTTTTCAAGAGGTGATCAACCATTTGGGCGCCAACGGTGACGTGGAAGGGGTGGCCAAGGTTTTCAACCTCTTCAAAGCGAGCACTGGAGCCCGCACGACGCAGGACCAACGTACGACGCAGGACCAACGCACGACGAAATACCGCCTCGAAGACGAGGTGGCACCGAGACCCAGTGGATCGGCGCATGTGGAAGAGGCGCCGGGACACTGGGACCGGGAACGGGTCAAGCAGTTTTATGAAGACCTGGCCCTTGGAAAATACACCGACAAGGAGGCCGAGAAGCTTGAGGCCGAACTATTAAAAGCACGTTAAATCGGGTCTGACGAGCGCAAGCGGGGGGGCCGCATTCCTCCCCGGCCCGGTAAAGTACCGAATGCGGCGGGAAGTCATAAGGAGCAAACATCATGGCTTATCCCGTAGACGTAGGCTACACCAGCAAGTCTGGCACGTACATCCCCGAGGTGTGGAGCGGAAAAACGCTTGTTAAATTTTACCGCACCACCATTTTTGGAAGCATCGCCAACACCGATTATGAAGGCGAAATCTCCAACAACGGCGACAAGGTAATCATCAGAACGGTTCCCGATATTACCATTCGCCCCCACAAGATCGACGAAGACCTCACCGTGGAAAGCCCCACCGGTGGCACGGTCGAATTGCTGATCGACAAGGGCTTTTATTACGCCTTCAAGGTTGACGACGTTGAGAAGCTTCAGTCTGACCTCAATTACGTTACCAAGTGGTCTTCCGACGCAGGCGAGCAAATGGCCAACACCCAGGATCAATTGATCCTGAGCGAAATCTACGCCGACGCCGCCACCGGTAACAAGGGCACCACGGCTGGGGTCGTGTCCGGTTCTTACAACCTCGGCGAAGCCGGAACCCCCCGCGAGGTCACCAAGGACACCATCCTTGATTTCATCGTGGACGTGGGCACCTGCATGGACGAGCAGAAGCTTCCCGATTCTGACCGCCACCTGTCCCTGCCGCCGGTCCTTACCGGTCTGATCAAAAAGAGTGAGCTTCGCGACGCCTCCCTGACCGGTGACGCGCGTTCCACTCTGAGGAACGGGATCATCGGCATGATCGACCATTTCACCATCCATAAATCCAATAACATTGAGAAGGTTACGGACGGATCGGACACGGTGTATAACTGCATCGCTAACCACATCTCCGCTGTCACCTTCGCCGCCCAAATGACCAAGGACGAGACCCTCCGCAACCCGACTCAATTCGGGGATATCAAGCGAGGCCTTGTAGTCTTTGGGTTCGAGACCATTAAGCCCGAGGGGATGTTCCACCTCTACCTCAAGAAGGGCTAAACCCTGCGGGGGGCTTCGGCCCCCCGTTTTCAAGGAGAATGCATGACTGCCAAGTTTTTGATTAAAGACGATGGCCACGTCTACATCTACACCGAGGCCCTGGCCGCACGCAAAGATATGCGCCCTTATGAGCCGGAAGCTCATAAGAATGAGCCGGAAGCTCATAACGACGCCTTGACCGAGGAGTTTCTTTCGGGCTTCAAAGGTCCCAACGGCAAGCAACACCTTTGCGATATTGCTTTCGAGCGGCTTCAACTCGTTGTTGACCCGGGGCTACACAAATCCGAGATCATCGAAAAAATTCTCAAAGCCCAATCCGAGCCCGTAGCGGAGGGATAACATGACATTGATTGCCGTCGTAGATGAAATGCGCCGCCTGGGGAAGGACCCCGGGGACGCTGTGTGGGACGAGGGGAGCAAGATTGATTTTATTAACCGTGCAATCAAGCTGCTTTGCCAGCTTAAGCCCAATATTCACACCTCTTTTGAGCTGGTGACGTGTGTTAATGGGCCGACCCAAAACGTGCCCCCAGGGATGCGATTTATCCGCGTCGTTGCCCTGCCTACCGGCGAAGCCATCACACCCGTTGACGAGGTTGAGTTGAACGGTTATCTGCCCCAATGGAGGGGGCTTTTGCCCGGCACCCCGGAGCATTATATCTTTGACCCGGCCAGACCCCGGACTTTTGACCTGTACCCGCCCGTTGAGGCAGGGCAAAAGGTGGTCATCCTTGTCGAAAGCTTCCCCCCTGACGTGATGCCCGAGCAGGACTTCCCCCTGGACGCCATCTATTTCGAGCCCCTGTGTTTGGTGGCCACCGCCTTAATGCTTTACGAAAACGACGCGGATTTGCCGTTAGCGGCGTCACACCTTGACCGCGCTTCTCAGTTGTTGGGCCTTAAAGTGGAGGTCGAACGTGCCGTTTCAACCGAGTGATATTGATAAATTTGTGTGGTTGGCGCGTGAAGACGTGCCAAACTCGCCCCTTCCGATCCTTCGAAGACTTACGCAGCGTGTGTTGCGCGACTTCACCACCGAAACCTATTGCCTGAACCGGCAGGTGGATACTGACTTAGAGTTATCACCAGAGCTTGACATAACCCCCATTCCCGATCCCGAAGGGCGGGTGATTCTCAAAACAATACCAGGGGAAAAAGAGGTCTTTGTTGAAGATGCCCCCCCGGGCGGGGTGGTAGAAGATGGCAGGGTTCCAGACGTGGGGCAAACCGTGTGGGGCCGGGATGATGAGTTTGGAGATATTTGGCTCTACATCCCCGGGGTTTGGGGAACCCTGGAGGCCGTTTTTACGCCTGTTGGGGTCCCTGGAGCTTACAGTATTTATGCAGACTTAGGTTCTTCAGACGAATGGGGCGAACCGGTGTTGACTGTTGAGTTCGAATTAGGAGCCGGTCTTTCTGTAAATCTATACGCCGACGAAACGCATAGTTACGAGGACCCTTCTTTTGAAATTGCACACGATGAATCCATTCGGGTTGACGTTTCGGTGGGTGACGCCCAAACGTCCGTGGCGATCAACGGCACAGGCGTTTGGGCGTTTGACAATATTGCCGGGTACCCCCCTTCTGAAGATGGTCATTTCCAGCTTTGGGGGCAAGAAGACCCGGTTCTAAGTTCTTCTGTGTCCTGGGTTGCTGCCTACGGAAAAGAGGTGCAAGGAAAGACGGTTATAACCCTAGCCCCGGGGGTTACGGGTCCCGGTTTAGCGATATTTATCACCAATGACTTTGCTTCGACGGTCCCGGAAGATTTGATGTTTTACAATGCCGCCATTAAACACGGGGTTTTGGCCCGTCTTCTGGCACAAGAAAACAAGCCCTGGAGTAACCCAACCCTAGCAGAGCTTAACCGGCTTGAATACGAGAAGGCCAAGGGCGACGCCAAAGCGGCCTTTTTTCGAAACGTGGATCGGGAGGGCGGCTAAATGGGCCTTATATGGGAAGAAACCGTGGACTTGGCTTTTTTCGTTCAAACCGTCCGCGAAGATTTGCCGGATACGCCAAACCCCATTTTAGAGGCGATTGCCTCGCGTGTGGTGCGTGAATTCTGCGAAAAAACCTTTTGCCTTACCCAAATGGTTTACGGGGAGACCGAGTTGCCCACTGACTTGGACCTTGCAGAGGGCCTTGGTGAAGGGGTTTCAATAGAAACAGTAGAGGGGGACCCTCAAATACTCGTTCACGACGAGCCCCCCGACCGCCACCCCGTTGACGGGCGCGTTACAGATATAGGCGAAAAAACATGGCGTCACATAACGAGTTCCAACCAAATTGAAGGCGAAGTGTCTATCGGCGACGGGTGGAATCGGATAGAGGCGGACTATGTAATTTCGGAATCTATACCTGTAGGCAAATATTATTCAGGCACCTTTGGACACGATTCAGACTATGAGTATGGGACTTATTTCACCTTTCAGAAAAGAGACGGCAGTTTTTTTGTAAGGGTCGGCACAGACGATGGGCCAATGGTTGAAGAGACCTTGACCTCTGCACAGTGGCCCGGAGGGGAGATCAGTGTTTCCCTGGATAAAACCACGGGGCGGTTTATCATGGCCCCTTTGTACGATTTCGATCTTTCGGGACAAACCGTTTTTCACCCCGATGCGAATCTTTATTCCCTTGTTGTAGGGTTTACAGATTCAGGCCTTGATTCTTTAAATGTTCTATCCCGGGTGACTTCTACCGGTGCGTCTGCCCCGAAACAGGTCATTACCACAACGGCGGGTAAATCGTCGCTAACGGTATGGTTTCCAAAATTGGGCGCACTTACATTCCCCTCATCCCTTGTAACCTGGGATGAATATATCAAGGCGGGCATTCTCTCTGAATTACAAGCTCAACCCAACAAGCCATGGAGTAGCCAGGAAGGCACCATTTTAAACCGACACCGGTTCGAAATAGGTATCGGAAAGGCCAAGGCTGAATGGTATCGGCTTTATGGCAAGGTGGGTGCCGGGAGGCCGGTATGCTGATTTCTGATTTTAAGGGCATGGTCCCTGCCAAGAGTGAGGTGTTGCCCCTCAACTATGCGCGGACCGCCATCAACTGTGATTTCACTTCCGGTGAACTTCGCCCAGGCCCGGGCACCGAGCCTGAGATTACGATTCCCAAGACCGGTGATATTCGAACCATCTACAAAATTGGCGCCAATTGGATCTATTGGACCGAAAAAGTGTCTATCGCCCGGGCGGTTACTTCAACAGATCGGCGGCAAATCTACTTTGCAGGGGACAGCTACCCGAGAATCACCGATGAATCCATGGCCACGGCTGGAAGCCCGCCGGACTATCCCGTGGACACCCACCGCATGGGGGTCACTGCTCCCACCAACGCCCCCGCCTTGGCCATATCCAAAATTGAGCCCTCACAGGGGTACGGTGATGTGATTGAACCGGTGGCCTACGTTTACACCTGCTTAGCAAGGGTCAGAGATGGTTATGTGATTGAAGGGGGCGTATCCCCCCCTAGCGTGGTGGTGGATGCAAAGAAAAACATGAAACTCACCGTGTCGGGATTAACCCCTCCTCTCGGGGCCACACACGCCGGGTACCGGCTTTATCGAATGCGGGCGGGTTCCGACGCCACCTTTCGGGCGGTTCCTTTCGGGCTCGATGGCGCGGGCAAACCGATTTATGACATTCCCCCCACGGAGACGGAGTTTGTGGACGTGGACACGTCCACAAGTTCTATCAAACTATCCCTCGGCGAGGTGTGCGAAACCGAAGAGTGGGCGGTCTTCCCCGACGCGACCGAAAGCCTGATCGAATACCAAAACTCCATGGTCATCGGGCTTTGCGGGAATGAGATTATTCCATCGGCCCCTCTCTACCAATATCCGGCCATCATCTCCCAAGCCTTGGCCAACACCCGAGAAACCGTAGGGGGCAGGGCCTATGGCGACGTGGCCATTATCACCACGGATGAACGGCCCCTGGTGCTCTCCGGTAGCGGCCCAGGGGATCTTATGTTGACCAAGCTGCCCTTTGACCAAGGGTGTTTGTCTGAGCGGGGAATGGTTGTCGTCGAATCGGGGGTTTATTACCCCTCGCCCGAAGGGATGGTTTTTTGTGACGGCGCCGTAGCGGTGCCCGCGACCAAGGACCTTTGGCGGCAAGAGCAGTGGGCGGCCCTGGGGCCGGAGCGGTTGATTTCGCTTTACCATGACGCCGTGCTCTACCTTTTTTTTGAGGGTCTTCCTTCCGGGATCGTTTGGGATTTTAAAAACGAGTACATTAGCACCATTGACGTAGGGCATCCCGTCTACCATGGCCATGTTGTTGACGATGGCCTTTACCTGCTCGTTCACGATACCGACTACAAGGTCGTCAAACTTGGTGGAACCCAAAACTATACATGGGGCACCTCATGGACCGGACCGAACCGGCCCTCTCCTTCCCTGATTCGGATAGACGGCGATTTCAACAATAAAAGCGTTATGGTGACCATTACGGCTGATAACCAAATGTTTTCCCGGATTGTCACCTCTTCGTCTCCCGTGGCCATCAAATCAATGAGAGGCCGTGAGATCACCCTCACCTTAAGCGGCAATGCCCCCATTAAGGCGGTGGAACTTGACCGAACAATATGAACAGATCCCGAAAGAGCTATCGGCTCCGGTCCGTAAGTGGGCGCGGTTTTTGGTCGAAGAGGTTCGCAAGGCCAACGTCACCGCGACGAGTATCGTCAACATCACCACGGGTAACGCAACGGGCAGCGATGACACAACCCCCCCTTCGGTTCCGTCTGGAATCAGCGTTACCAAATTTAGCGACCACATAAAAATAGAATGGACCAATGCCACAGACCGAGATTTGCGCTCTGTGAGTGTCTATCGCGCCAATGAAAACAGTGGCGGCCAGCTCATCGGCGCCGTGTCTGCCCCTCAAAATTTCTTCGAAGATAAAACCGCCAACCTTTTGGAAGACAACTTCTATTGGCTGCAAAGTGTGGACAATGCAAGCAACATTTCGGCCTTGTACCCGCTTTTGCCGGGAGAGGACCATTTTGCCTTGGCAGAAGAGGTGCCGGTTCCGGCTAACTTGCGGTGCGACCCATGGATTGGGCGGGATCTTACTTTGAGATGTGATCCCATAACCCAATTCGGGGTGTCGGGCTATGAGTGGGAGATAGTGGGTAGACGCACCGTCACG
>Ga0126342_10017928_pt1 | contig 12192 bp, 13 predicted proteins | sample Cyp1metagenome_FD_92528 | JGI IMG/M metagenome (GOLD analysis project Ga0126342, IMG submission 92528) | Coral microbial communities from Lord Howe Island, Old Settlement Bay, Australia - Cyphastrea 1 metagenome | ecosystem: Host-associated > Invertebrates > Cnidaria > Coral ... | reverse complement strand
TATAATATAATATAATATAATATAATATAATATAATATACATAATATAATATAATATAATATAGTATAATATAATATAATATAATATACATAATATAATATAATATATAATATAATATAATATATAATATAATATAATATATAATATAATATAATATAATATAATATATATATATATGTACATAATATAGATATATATACATAATATATATATATATACATAATATGTAATATATATATATGTATGTATATGTATATATATATAGTATCGGTATACAGATGTACACGGGTTTGTCTGAAAATTGGGTACCCCCAAATCCAGTGGTTTTCTCCGCTCCTCCGGGCGAGGCTTTTCGGGTCGTCCCATGGACCAGGTACTTTGACCACCTGGCTGCGCTGCGCTGGCTGCGCTGCGCCGGGGAAATCCATGGGGGAAATCCCATGGTGAGATATAAAAAAGGGGATCATATGGGATGGATGGATATAGGATATAAGATTAGAAAATTCGGAAGAATGGGGAAACCATAAAAAAAACAACGAAGATTGAAGCTTGGCACAAGGTTTCTTGGTGGAACCACAAGTTTTTACCCCAAATATAGAGGTTTTGGGTAGATGTTTCCTTCAATCGATTCCGGGACAATAGAATCAACACTAGAAAGTACAAATTAGAATCGCATGCAGAAAGTTGTTGGTTCTCACTAATTCAAGAGTGTTCGCAGATGTTGTCCTTCCATGCTTATCTAAGTTGGTACTATGGATTAAATCCATCCCAGCTAAAGTACGGCCAGTACGGCAGAGGACTATCTGCAGCCGAACACAACCAAGGTCAGGTCGTTTTTGACATCCCTTCGCCCATGATGAAGAGATAATTATGTATGTAGATGAAATGTCAAAATTGGGCCGGTCTCAATGTTCAAATGATCCAAAAAGGCCGATACACAATGAATTACAGAAAACAAAATAGTGTAAATTAGTGTAACATAACATAGATACATATATGTATATATGCATACATATAATCATAGATATATGCATATACAACATCATTAGATTCATATCTCCTCTTGTATCGTAGAGCCATAAAATCGTCAATGTCAAAGAATTCTCATCCCAACTTGGACGAATCGCCAAATCTCCAAAGTGCTGGGATAGAAACGAACAACTAAGTTGAAACATGTTGAAACCGAAAAAGTGTGGGTCCATTGCAACCCCGATATACCCCTAGTATGCCCTATTGCTTTTGAAGAATCGCCACAAACTTACTTCTTACCTCATCAGTTTCAAGTTTCCAACATGTTCCACATGTTCCAACATCTTCCAACATATTCCACCAACAATGCAACATGGTTTTCTATGAAAAATGGGCACCCCCGCAACATTGATCTGGTTGGTGGTATACCTACCCCGCTGAAAGATGATGGAGTTCGTCAGTTGGGATGATGAAATTCCCAACTGAATGGAAAGTCCTAAAGTCCATGGTTCCAAAACCACCAACCAGCCATTTATAGTGGTTAAATCTCCATTAAATCACCATTGATAGTGGTTAACCGTTCACCCCCCCATTAGATCATCATTGCTCCCATTGAAGAACCCTCGCTGCGGAAGTCCGGCACCTAAGGACGCCGTGTCATCCGGAGCCTCCGTCTCGTCATGCCCCAGCAAGGCAGGGATGTTGTCAACTGGGCGGCAAAGGACCAGAGGTTTTTTTCGGATGTCTGCAGCCAGAAATTGTGGATTTCACTGATCTAACTGACTTTTAATCAACTAAAAATGGTTTGAAGAAGGAATAGCGAAGGGATCTTTATTATACATAGAGAATCATGAACTGGAATACCTTATAAAACTAATCCGTAATGATGACTTTGCCAATAAGGATGTGAGTCAATGCAAAATAGGAGGTGTCAACACCAAAACATGTGAGATTGACTTAGCCAACAATCCTGAGATAGCGATATAACTCCGGGATATGTCACCAACAGGAAGCGTTTCATCTGGCAGCTCAGCGACTCGGAGGCTGTCGCGGTGTATCCGCAGGGGTGCTGCGCACATCGTCTAGCCTTGGCACCAAGATGAATAGCATATAGGTCTGTGAGTTGCGACCGGCCGAAAAATCGCAATTAACATAGTTAACCAAGGGGGTATTTAATACATCTCCAATGTTTCAGTGATGTCCAACCAGTTCGGCTCCCATGTCTCCATTTCCGACATTAAAGGTGCAACTACTCCCCGAAGTTGACTTCTTCCAAGTCCAGAATCTGAAATTCTGAAAACTAGACCCCCGCAATTTTTAGCACAGAACCACAAAAATGGATCAACATGGTTATTCCCGATCTAAAGATCACCTTCCAAACCGTTTGTGAATTATCATTTTTGGGTGGTCCAAATGTCAGATTTAGACGGTGCTGAGGAATATGACTTCGCGCCTTCTCCAATGCTGATTGAGAAGGTATGATGTGAGAAACAGAAAAGCTAAATAATGGGAACCAGCATCCCAAAACATTGGGTGTGGCCACAAAAATAGGGGATACTGGATATCCCAAAGAGCGATGACTAATATACTTGTTTTGATGAGGTACGGGATAATCAACCATGAGAATTTGGGATATATTACCATATTTTCAAGCAAACCCAATGTGTTAGAAGCAGTGCCTGTGCTTTCTAGTGAACGCAACTAGCTGAGAAACCCAATACTTGTCCCATTCCGGTGGAAATCATGGCTTTGATGTCCATCATTCTATGATTCTCAAATGCCATCATTCTCTGAATCTCGGCCGCGACAAACATAGCAACAAACAAATTCTGAATCTTCCAGGTGCTACAAGTCCCCAGAAGTGCCAAGTCACATTTCGATTAATCTCTCTGATTCTTCGTGGCGCTGGACCTTGGCTGTACCCACTGAGTCGCTGCCAATCGCACCACGGAAGCGTATATAAAGTGGAGCCAAGGCACGCGATAGTCGTACCATGCCACTTCTAAACTCCATGCCTGCGGACATGGGATGGTGGAGTGATGGGTCCACATGTGGTACCCAAAAATAGCTTAGCAGCTTAGCACCGAAGATCATTGATATGGCAGTGTGTCAAAACCTTGTACCCCTGGTGAACATCAAAATAGCTGGTAAATGGATGTTCATCCCCCTAAAAATGGTATTAATAGGTATTGATCCATACCCATATCACTGTGACCTTTTTCCAAAAAGATCTTTGATATATCGAAGAAAGAGGTCACGCTGCCATGGGTGAAAATTGCCATGTCGAGTTCCAGACCTCGGAAGCCAGTTGTGGCTAGTTAGGTACCCATTTTATGTCAGTTGCCCTGGTCAATACCCCACTATCCCAAGATTCGTTGGTAACTAGCCCCAATGTTGCAATGTTGGTGCTTCGACCAATCACAACAACGTGTAACAACCATGCAACTAACCAGCAAATTTCAACTGGGCACGATGGGTGGTGCCATGCGCTGCCTCGTGCTCGCAGTTGGGAGCACGATATCGTTGCAGCACTTTGGCCACCTGAGAAGTTGGAGCTCTGATTTCGTCACTTACTTTGGCCATCAATAGAATCTGTAGGATCAAGATCATGTACTAATATGTGTGTATCTATGTGCATACATACTGTACGTATTCTAAAGTCATATTGAAGTGGCATGTGCAACGATACATACCACAAATCCCGCAGTTCTAATTACAGCAACAGACCAGGTACTTGCAAGTCTTGCACTCATGTTCCCAGAAGAGAAGTTACAGGTGTTAGGGTGGACCTGCGCACTTCAATACTAAGTTTCATCTTCAAACATCACGTCCATACCGCTGTATCTATTCATGACTACCCTTCTTTATTCAAATATGGCAATGGAAAATCCCCCATTTGTCTAGTATAGATTCTAGATGTGTTCCCCATTAAAACCTCCATTTATAGGTGATTTCCGCCGCATTGACACCGGAGGGTAACTGCCAGATCTGAACCTTTGGGAAGGTCCGACTCCACCCAGGCTGGGGCGCCCACCCAACGCAGTTGCTCCTTGCAGCGATCGAACCTTGGTCTCTCTCTCAGTGTCTCTGACGGCCTTTTGGGTCATGTGTCCATTGATTTCCGCAGGGGGACGGGAAACAAGGTGATGAGGATGAAAGATAGAAATGGAGGCTGTGACAAGCATGAAAACAAAATGGACCAGGCGAAGTAGCACTTGAAGCATCGAGCTGAATCATCCAACTATTCAAATTATTTCAACTGATAGGAGTCCCTACATAATCCCCAATCAAGTGGGTAGTATAAGTCCCATTTCATAAACAATCAACCAGGCTATTTTTAATGGTTCAATTGTTGTTTCAGTGGTTCTTCCTTTTTTTTTCGATGACCATATCAGAACTGGGCCAGTGTCCCGCCAGGAGCCAGACGTTTTTGGAGCCACTGAGGTAATTGGTTTGAACTTCTTGGCAAAGGACTCCTGTGACAGGGCTACGCCAAATCCTGTAGAATCCCCAGTTCCGCCACCGGGGATCCAGTAAACCCCCCAAACTGGGAATAGCGGAATATCCAACTAGAATCATCCGGAAGTAAAGGAGAACACATCTATCACACTTGTTGAGAAAATACAAACTACAGGAGGTTGTGTGAACCTCAACCAGAGGATAAAGACCTAGTGACAACCGTGACCACCTCACCAGTATAGCGCGCCCCGTGAGATTAGCTGATGTTGCAAGGCATCTGAGCATTCTGAGCATATGTCATACCGGGAACCTGGTATGTCCCTGCAAATTGATTGATCGCCTGAACTCAATCAGATGGCCCAAAGCCACTAGTTCCGGGAGCAATGGTGCAACCTTGTGGTTACCCTCGAGTAAACTAACAGTAACATAGCTATGGAAAATGATATATATATATGATTTACCCATTAATTAAAACTGATGATTTTCTATAGCCATATTAGTTTACCAGAGGGTACCTGTGGTTTTCTTCTAGAATCCACCTTCCAAGCCCCATCACGTAGAGCCTCCCCTTGCTCATCGAAAAGAGGCAGGGATTCCACCACCTTCGCTGGCACCTCAGCCAAGCTTGGAGATCACAGCAAAGAAAAAACTCTATTTTTTGCAGGTCTGTGGGCATATGTACATATATATATATAATTATATATATATAAAAAAGGTTCGGAGCGAGTGACCAACAGTGTGTCAAGGGTGCCCCACGCTTGTTGTACTGTTTCGGAACCTTAGTGGGACTGGTGCCGCTACGTCCCACGGGCATAGCAGCTGACCTTTGCGCTGCTGCGAGCATTGCACGTGCTCTGACGATCCTGTGCAGGTTGTCATCACCTGTTCTCTGGAGTCCCAGCTCCATAATACTCCTGGGTGGACTGGCTGCCATTTAATTGGCCCATTTTTGGTGGCCTACTAGTCTGTGTTTGACTTGGTCCACGACTTTGTTCCCACCAACCAGACTGCGGAGCTCTATCTCCTTTTTGTGCTTTTGATCTTGGTCCTGTTCCTCATCCTTCCGGACTTTGTGACTGAATTTTGTGGCAACCATCACCCCTTCCAAGAGAAGATGCGCGCGAAGACAGCGGTTTCTGGCAAGGCTTCGTCGGTTTCTTTTTCGAAAAGGCCACCTTCATCTCACTGCCTCCGAAACCAACATCGATTTTGGCTCTGAACCTCCCGGATCTTGTGGATCAAATCTGGAGAGGCAGAGTTTGTGATGAGCTGCCGCAAACCTCATCCATCGGTAGAGATGCTCTTTGTAGGTGGAGGACATCTACTCTGAAAGAGTACCCTCCTGCGATGTGTAAAGCGCTCGCAGAGAGCTTTGCCGCAGCTGTCACGAGAGCGGAAGCTGACCCCACCATCTGCATTTGCACAGACTTTTGGTGCAAATGCAAGTCCATGATAGTCACAGACTATGGGCAGTACATAGGACCGGATTTTGCAGGGTAGGGTTCAGCTGAATTTACTGCACAGGCCGTGACATTCTGTCACATCGTGCCTTGGAGAAATATATATATATATGTGTAGTGTATATAATTGTGTATATATATATATAATTGTATAATCATCGATTCATGATTCATGTACAATTAATTTTACAATCCACACAGTGATATTGGCAGCTTGGAATCACCAACATTAACCCAACCTCAGCCACTGGCGGTTGAGATGGTTACCGTATAAAATTCTGGTAAATCTAAACCACTTTGGGTTGGTTGAAGTTGGATCATGTTGGTCAACAGCGATCGTGGATTATCAAACGAGTCAGATGAAGAACATAGCTGTACATGTCACGATGCCATGGAAACATACAACACATGTATTAGATCAACAAAATAGTATATAGATGTATATAGTAGTATATCCAGACAAACCTACTAGATCGACAAAAGAGTATCTAATATCATGTAATATCATTGAAGATCATTGACAACTGATCAAATATACATGTGGGTCCGGATACATCTTATCTTATATATAGAAGCAGCTCCGAGAAACCCTGGCCCCATTAAGCTTCCTGGCGTAGAAGTCGGGCCACACGGCATCTTTGGGCGCCTTCTAAGGGATCCAGCCATCGTGGATGTCATGGATGGGTGAGCTCAACGGAGACTGGACCGGGTTGCCACGTTTTTTTGAAGTTTTCTGCATCTTACCATCAACTGTAAGGGTTTACTGATGGTTTTTCCGGAAAACTACGTAAGGCTGGGGAGACCCAGCCAGAAAAGTTGTGTCAAATTTCAAATTGTCGATATGTGCCAATAGAAAGGATCACTAGTCCATCGGTCAGACTTGGCAGTTGAAATGTTGATCTGTAATTCAAACGAATCTCCGATATGCTGGAAATCAGACGAAAATTATGGGTTTGTTGGAATCATCGGACTTCAGCAGCTGGTGGTTCCCTAGGTATTTCTGCCGCTTTTTGCACTGTTCTGTGCGTATTGGTTATTATTGGTTCATATCATTCATATCCCCCATCTAGTTCAATCTGCTATTTCTATTGCTTCATCTCGGAGTTGAGAGGGCTGAAAGCCTCTTAGAACTCCAAAAACAGAATCTCTTACCATCATTTCCCATATTAGAATTGCAATTATATATATATGTAGGGTATCTCTCATCTTCAGACACCCCAATAGTATCACATTGTTGGTTCATGTTGGCTATCCTATAAAATATCGCCAGCATTCATGGGTAGTTTTACAGCCCCCTGGCTATTTATGATGGTTTTTTCATCCCCGATTTTGAGAGTTGCATCCTGAACAATTCCGACGGGTTGGTGGTTGACCAACCCCTCTGAAAGATGATGGAGTTCGTCAGTTGGGATGATGACATTCCCAACTGAATGGAAAGTCATAATCCAGCCATGTTCCAAACCACCAACCAGTCCCATTTATAGTATTTATAGTGGTTAAATCTCCATTAAATCACCATTGATAGTGGTTAACCCTCCCATTAGATCATGATTTCTCATCCCAGTCCTTTCCCGCCTGAGCTTCAAGCACCTGGCGAACCTCCATCAAAGTATTCACCGGGGGCCACCTGAATGGCCCGGCCCTCTTGGGCTGCTGTAAAACGGTGGCTAAATGGTGGTCAAATCCTCAACTGATGATGAACAATGGCCTGTTTACACTGGCAATTGTTGCTTAATGTTGCTTAGATCATGGAAACGATCGCTATGTTTCTCGGATTTTTCGGTGGGTACAACCCCCAAAATTATCACCATGCCCAAAAAAACGCTGGGTGCTACATACAGAATCATATGCCATGTCCAACTTGCCTGCAATGGGTACGATCCCCAATTTCCGTTGATGGCGTTGATGAATCCCCCCAATGAAAACCATTTGTGCTGTTTTCCAGGTCGCCATAATTTCCAAAATATGCCCAAACAACAGGTGCGACCAGGTTCTGAGGTCGGAACCCCGATGGACTGTGCAAAAGGCACATATGCAGCAAGAAGTCAACGATATCGATGCCTTGGGCGAAGCTGGCAACCAGCTGGCAGAAACCATCCATGCCATAGCCATTCAGCCACCTTTGCCAGCCAGGGTGCTGCTGGAAGAGTAGACATGCTCAAAGGATGCCAACCTTGGTCCATTGGTTGGTCAAAGTTCACCCTCTGGATGAATCAGAAGATGTTTGACTCATCTGAAAGGTTGGGAATTTTTTGGGATAGTTATCATTAGTTATCCATAGTCATCCCTTACGAAGCAAAACTTCCAGTGAGAACAGTGAGGGAGAACAGTGAGGTCGAACAGTTAATTCCTGCACCCGCTGCTAAGTCTCCCTGCAGCTGCTTGAGCTTGGCTTCTCCCGAGTTGCGCCTCCCATGGACCAAAGATGGCTCGGAGGTTGACAGTTTGGAACCTCAACGATGTAAATAATATATATATATATATTATATATATAGATATATAGATATATCTATATATACATATAGATATATATATATATATTGTATACTGACATACATATATTTAATAAATGGATATAAATAGGAGATGTTCCAGCCATGTTTCACCGGAGGCTGTGTTTATCCCTTCGATCCCGTAAAAATCCATTGGTCTATTTCTTCACTTGGCGGTTTCAAGCGGTCCAAAACATCGTCGCGAGTCGGGATCAAGCAAATCGTCGCAAGTCGGGATCATAAGCCCAAGGTTTGAAAACAAAAAAAGGGCAGTTGAAACATGTTGAAACCACCCACCAGATACCCTCTGGTAGTTTAACATAGCTATGGAAAATCACCAATGGGTAAATTCCCACTATTTCGACTGGGCCATGTTCAATAGCTATGTTAGTCATTACCAGGGGGTATATCATCATATATCCCATTAAATCCCATTAAATGCTATTGAATCACCATTGAATCCCATTAAAACACCATTAAAACACCATTTACCAGATATATTCAGATATCTTGCGGACTTGGATGTGCCCATCAGATATTCCGAACCCCCCGCGCCAATTCGCTGGCACTTTGACCGTGCGCTTGTCGCTGCCATCTGCCTAAGGAAACCGGGAGAAAAATTGTGTGGGAGACCACCCTTCAGTAAACTCACATGGCTATGGAAATCACCATTTTTCAATGGTCCATTTTTGATAGATATGTCAGTTTACTGGAGCATACCAGCAATAGAACAACCCATGCATGGAGTTTCCCAATCTCACCGTGCACCACTCTAGGAGCGCCCACGGAAGTCAGTTGCTGCAAGATGCCCAACATGGTGTAGTTGGGTAACATCCTGGTGCAAAATATCTATCTCTACTCTATCTGTCATTTGTATGTATATAGTTGTTATATATGTATACACTAGCTATATATATATATGTTGTTCTATGCATGAATCACCATGAATCTATACGTACACAAATGATTCAGCTCTACATAGAGGTTATTAGCATCCTGTCAATTCTCAAGGCGTCCTGCAAGTCGGTGAGATGGCAGAAGCTGCATTGTTCACCACCTGGCACCCCGCAATGGCACCACTGGTTTCAACCATGGCTGGGAAAGCTCCGAACGAAATGGATCACCTGAGGGTAGCTCCCATGATGGGCTGTGACACTATCAACCGACAAAGGATTGAGGCATTGCTGAACGGAGTTCTAACAGTCCAAACGAAAGCGGGCGGGCAGTATTACGTGAATCTGCATGTATATAGTCGGATGTGACTGTGCTGGAACTTGAGGTCTGAAATCAACCTACCGAGCATCCTACAAAATGGATGGATTTTTCATGATTTTTCAATCAATACATGTGGTACCTTTTTCTATGATATGCACGTACGGCGTACTTCAATGACCTGAACAAATACAGGCATTGTTTGGCGCGTTCAGGATCTTCAAAGGTATCACTAATTGATGGAGGTCTCACTTCGAGGATGAAGTGTGGTTGAGACGTTTTTGAATCCAAGAACAATCATATCATCACGGATGAAAGGATAAAAGAGTCACAGGAATATGATTGCTGATGTCTAATAATTTTTTGGATAGGCCTTGGTATTTTGCTTTGTGCCTTGCTGATCTTTGGTGCTTTACATGTCAAACCAGACAGAGCCTCCAGCAAGTTTTCAAGCTGCTCCATTGTCCAGCGGAACGGTGCTATGCCCTGCCAATGGCGCAAGTCAAGGTGTATACATATTGGTTTTTGCTATGACTCAATATCTACACAAACGTATTGTTCATAGATAATCTCATAAATAAATAAATAAATAAATAATTATACATTCATATATATATATATATGTGTAATACATATAATGATAAATATATATATATACACATTATATATGTATATATGTCATTGTCATATTCACATCTGATTTCACATATACATGGCTTCTTTTCCGTCCACGGGTTGCTTCCCGCCTCCACGGGAGGTGGCACCTTTGGTGGAATCGGAGCCCGTAACAAGGTATTGGGCCTGGCAGACAGACGCTGTCGGTTCTGTCGGTTCCATGGTGGGTTTCTCCAACGGCCAAACACGTGGAGGAAAAAAACACATGCCATCCATTTCCATCCCATGGCCCCATGGTTGATCATGAAATCGTTTTCGCAATTGAAATGGCCATTTTGGGATGCATCCGCGGTTTTTGGACAAACCGATATAACAGCCGCTCTGAGGTGCACCGGCAAGCGCACCTCTGATGAAGGTGCGCGTTGTTCAGGCATAGCTTCGTCTGTCAGGGGGCAACGATGGTTTCAGGAAATCGGAAAAGGCCCTGCGGTGAATACTTCGAACATGGCTTTTGTTTCATGAGAGGGGCACAATAGAGCAAAATATGATAAAATATGAGCAGATTGAAAGACCCTGTGACACTGAAGGATGAGGGAGAGAATGACGATGATGGTGAGGAAGAAGAAGGAGGAGGACGACGACGGCGACGACGGCAATGACAATGATGTGGTGGGTAGCTGCGTTGCTTCTAGTTTGCTACGCTTGCACCTTGATGAATTCCTCGTTCTCCACTTGTTCCTTTGCAACTGCTCAATGCTTTGAATCGCAATAAAGCGAGGGAAGTATTTTTCATTGATTTGTTCAAGATTGACGAGACACCAAGCTTTGATTTTCTGGAGTAGAATAGGACTCACCAGAACATAAAATGATGGATTTGGGGTCTCCAATGCTTGGAAGCACCCAATTCATTTTTCAAGAAGACAGGGAGCCAAGTCATGTTCATGTCTCACAGGCATCCTGACCTTGCCGACTAACGAGTCTGTGAGGTGTGCCTTTCTGACCGATTTCCTGCTAGTCATATGTTCAAGGTGTCACTATCAGTGTCAGAAATGGACTGCTCAGCCCCTGGGCAGGTCCTTGATCGCATCCACCAAACAGGCCACGGATTCCAGATCCTTGTGCCTCGGTCGCGGTGTCATCACCATTGGACCATCATCATCCTTCATCCATCATTGGGTCCAAGTTCAAGCCCCAAGCTAGGAAATTAGCGGTCATTTCACTTCATTTGGCAGTGTGTCAAAACCTTGTACCCCTGGTGAACCCCAAAATAGCTGGGATTTATGGATGTTCATCCCACTAAAAATGGTATTAATAGGTATTGATCCATACCCATTTAAGTGTTCTCAAAAAAATCATCAGATCCTCCCATGGATCCTCATCCTGGGTAGCCTGGGACTGGGTAGCCCATGCCGCCGCAGCATGACCCAATCATTGAGGCTCTGGAAGGTGGTCCTGGTTGAACTGGCCGCCTCAGTCGACACAATCCCAACGGCAGCTACAAGTTCCACCATTTCGAGTAGGGCTTCTCCATTCCAACAAAATTATGGGGACTTGGAATCCTGGAATATAGTGGGATATATTATATATATATATATACATATATATATATATATATTATATATAATATATATATAATATATAATATATGTATATATAATGTATATATAATGTATATATATAATATATATAATATATATATAATATATATAATATATATATATTATATATAATATATATAATATATATAATATATATATAATATATATATATATATATATAATATATATAGGATAATTGGATGGTCCAGTTTTCCACTTCCAATGGTCCAGCTTTGCGGTTCGTTGGATGAGTTGGGTACTGATATTAGCTTCGTCTGAAAAAATCATGGGAAAACAACGAAATCCACGAAGTTACCCTCTGGTTAACTAACATAGCAATGGAAAATCACCATTTTTAATGGGAAAATCGACTATAAATGGCCATTT
>Ga0126342_10017927_pt1 | contig 12193 bp, 16 predicted proteins | sample Cyp1metagenome_FD_92528 | JGI IMG/M metagenome (GOLD analysis project Ga0126342, IMG submission 92528) | Coral microbial communities from Lord Howe Island, Old Settlement Bay, Australia - Cyphastrea 1 metagenome | ecosystem: Host-associated > Invertebrates > Cnidaria > Coral ... | reverse complement strand
TTGGGAACCGTAAGTTTCAAGGTCTGGGAATCGGCAGTTCCTTGCCATGGTAACCTTTGGTTCCCACGTTGGGAACCATCAGTTCCAACCTTTTCTATCTGGGGTCTATGCCGGTGTAATTTCCTCCAATAAAAGTGAACAAGTGCAGCTGGTGAACTTCCTGTGAAATCGCTATCCGGAGGCATCCTGTTGATGTCAACGGTCACTAAAAGGTGATCCTTCAGTGCCGCTGGGCTTTTACATGCTTGGAGCCAAGCCATGGTCGTGCCAGAGCACCTGCAGCTATCCCTTGGGGGTGATACTCTTGTGCCTTTGTGTGAGCGTGTGCGGAGTTGCACTGGATTATATAGAGACGCGGCTGGAGAGAGAGAGAGAGTGTATAAGTGAGGCCGGAGGCTTTGACATGTCTTTAAGTGTCAGGAGCCGTACTCAAGAGGCATGAGACAGGTCTGAAAGAGGTCACATGTTTGCTGCTTATCAACCAACTTTTACCGTTTAAGCCAGGAACCGTCGAATACTAAAGGGTACAGGAACCTCTTAGAGATTTCCGTGCTGTTCACTTCTATGTGTTTAGCTGTACCATTTCTTTGTCGGTTCCCACTGCCTGACACTCCTTTATTCACAGAGCTCACCTAGCTTCACCCATGGTTCGGTGGCCCACAACCCCTAAAAGGTGGGAGTCGGGGTCCGAGGAAATTGGCACTGCGGACTTCGACACCTTGGCACAGCAGTTGCATGGCACAGATGCGGTTGGTCTTTCCATCGAGCCGGTGGAGGAACACTTCCAGCAGCTGCCAGTGAAGGAGACCTCAGAGACCAAAATCGGGCAACGCAAGCTCTGGGCCGCTGTGGCTGAGCAGGATGGAGAAGCCGATCTTTACGTGGTGCGCCCAGACTCTCAGCAGAACACGCTGCATGGGTGTTTGGCAGGGGTAAAAGTATGCAGCAAATGCAGCACAAAACAGGCTGAAGAAGACTAATTTGACTTCATAGAGTGAGCCAGTATCCTGGCATGTTTGAGCCCAAGACTGTAGAGCCGTACCTGCTGGATTTTTCACAGGGCCACTTGTCATCCGTCATGCCTGCATGCATTGGACACAGATTCTGCATCACCTTCCTTTTTTAAGTGTGAAGCTGAGTAGGCAAAAAGGAAGAACTACGACAAACATTCACGGGATTTCTGTGGGTTAAATGCCGTTACGTCCTTGGTCTATGGATATATGGCGTGATGCACAATATTGCTGACAATTCAATGCTGATCGTGAGAGAAAGCAACCACGGCCGACTGAGGAGTACATGGAACCCCAGTGCAGCAATGCTACGGTTAGACAACTGGGCTTGTGGCTTTGCTTGACTTTGTCATTTCTGGGTTAGATTTTGTTCCCATTGCTTCCAAACCTGTTCTGCAAGTCTTCGTAGAGGACATGAGACAAGAAGACAAGAAGTATGACCCCAAAGGGACCGAAAGATCTATCAGTCACACCCCGAAATATTTTACCCTTTAATGCTGATGTATTTTGCTACTTGTATCAGCAGGATGCTGAACTCATGTTTTTCAACTTCTTGCTTGAGAAAGAGAGTTCTGAATTGAGGCAATATTGCTTGCCCTGGTGGTTCAGAGCCACAGCCAGCCTTCATAAACCTGCTGCCCTGGTCGATGTGCATGCGGGAGAAAAGGCCGTGGAAGCACAGATGGTGGTGAAGGTTCCCACGGTGAGCTATGCCTCTTTGATGGAACGCTTCGATGTAACCAGTCTTCACCTTCTGAAAATTGACACCGAAGGCTTCGACGTTTTTATTCTGAGACAAATGTTGAAGTGGGGAAAAACCACTTCACAGTATCCAGAAAGGGTGCAGTTTGAACGGAACAATCTGACTGATGCTCGCGAAGCAGAGGAATTATTTTTTGAGTTGCAAGCTGTTTACGATTGCTGGGCTCCAGCCACTGAAGATGATGTGCAATGTCTTCGCCTTGGCAATATTGCTGCGGGGGACCGATTGCCCACAGCCTCAAGTGGATGGTTCCACATGGAGATTCCATCGTGGTGGAGGATGGAACTTCCAGACCGTTTGACCGTGGCGGCTGTGCAGCTGGCAACTTCGACCAGTCCCTCCGGTCCCATGGAAGTGACTGTAGGTGACTCTCCGGTGGTGCATCAAAATCGGCGTTGTGGCCACCGCAGCCATGGTCGTTCGGATGACTTGGTGGCCTTGGTGGCGCATTGTGCTTTGGAAGGGCGTTATGTGGGGCTCTTAGGCTCCTCCAAGGCGGAAGATGTGGAGATCTTAGTGCCTCTTCTAGGAGAAGCGTTTCGCTTGTCCATGGGCAGAGTCTGTTGTCACAGGGAGTGCAACAGCACGGACACCCATTTGTTCGAAGGTTATGATCCCCGCTGTGAAGAACGATGTCGAAACGACCGCAACTGCAGCTTCTTCACCAGCTTTAGCTCACTCTGGTGCATTACATACGCAGACTGCGATGAAGAACTTCTGAGCCTGCTTCCGGGCACCACATTTGGAATAGCTCGGAATGAGTTCTTACCTCTTCCATTGAATGAAGCACGTCAATCGTCACTGGACTGGGGGGGCGAGCCAGAGCGTGCTATTGATGGCAAGTTCGACCCTCACTTTCTGATGGGCAGCTGCAGCCATACAGCGGAGGAGACAAGTGGGCTGTGGGCTGTCCTTCAATGCCTTTGCTGCAAGGGTGGCATTTCTGTACGAAACATGCTCAAACGCAAAAGAATCAACATGCGCGGTGCAACATCATGGTGTCCTAAGTCCCAACATGAGCATGTCTAGAGTCTAGACAGCAAGATAAGTCCGTGAAATGTGGAAGCTTTATCAACTCTGCACAAATATTTTGACATATTTGAAGATTCAACATGGCTATCCGTGGTTTTCCCATGTTGAAGAATGCAACTTTGTCTCAACCAGCTTGGATTTGGACAGTTGAGTTTCAAAAGTCAGTCCAGGACTATTGAAGCATGTATCGAAAATGATCAGAATCTGCTTCTGCAGGAAACTGACAGCAATGGCACCTGGTGGGCAGCCAGCACTGCCCTGCCTTTTCACGCGATATCTGCTGTGAGGGTATTGGGCCGGTGGGACTGCTGCCATGAGCGTTTGGATGGCTGGGAGGTGGAGGGCCGTGGGGGTTCACTAAATCGGTTGCAACACAGTGCAACCTTTCTTTTTTCAAAGTGCATGTGCTGCAGCAGTCGTGAAAGGTAGCGAAAAGCGCGGCGAAAGCGCGGGGACAATTTTTTCGAAAGGTACACAATGTTTCCTAGGTTTCTACTCAGACGAGAACGAAGTGCATGAAATTTAGGTTTGGGAAAGGTTGCGAAAGTGCGACGAACGGGCAAGTTTCAGGAACCAGTATTTCAAACAATATGTGGGATATATGCAGAAATCATATTATATAGATGTGAATTTATGCATAATGCACATATGCAATGTATATATATATATAATTATATTATATTATATAAAATTATATATATAATTATATATTATATCATATTATATAATATACATTTCGTATAAATATCTAGGAAGTTTTTAGGAATATGCTTGCAGCTCACATTCCAAGGTGTTTCAATGGGGGATGCTGTATGGCACCCCCACACTACCAACGACCGCAGGTCCGGATTGGCTTTGACCCAGACCCACGGCAAAATCCCCTGTGCGGCATGCAGCAACGCGTGCTGCCAGCTGGATCTCGACGATTGGTGAAATGCGGAGAACCCCTACCAGGCAACGTTGTAGGTGTGGTGCTGCCTAGTGGACAAGCACTCACTTTGTGTGAGGTTGAAGCATTTGGACCCTTTCGCTGGTAGACAGCTGTACACTGTCTGGAAGGGATGAAGGATGGGTGTGATGGTCCTGCTTGAGCACTACAAGATCGCTGTGTGATCCAGGATCCTCAGGAGTTGGAATAGTCCTGAATAGACTGATATTCTGGGCCTTCGCCTTAACCCAACAAGGTCCATCAAGTATTTGACAGAAATCGCCTCTAAGTTTGAATAAACTGGATGTGCTTGGTGATGTTCAAGCCGGTCCGATGTTGGCTTAGAGTGCAGAGTACGAAGAGAACAAGATTGAAGCGAACCATTTTCCTGGGTGGTTTTTCCCTGGCTTAAGTCCAGAATGACTCTGCGCCAGCGCCAACCGGTGGAGGAAATGGAAAGATGATTCAGATCACTTGCGCGAAGTTGGGGCATCGGCATAGGGCAGTCTTCTCACGCTCTCACCTCCGTCGGCCAGTTTCCGAGAACTGCAAGATTTCCGAGAACTAGACAAAGACATCACACAGCAGAGATAGCCCACCTGCGAGGGAAAAGGAGTGGCAGCTAAAGGCTAAGATCCATTCAAAATCGAGGACATTCAAGGATCGAAACGAAGACAAGGTGCAATTCACACGTTTCTCCATTGTTGGTAGAAGAAATTCATAACGCTTCAATACATTTGAAACATTTTGAAACATCACTGGAGTACATGGTTTGATTAGCCTCCGGGAATTGGCTGCACCGAGGTCTTCTGGGTGGTGTTGGTTCCAATGGCCCCAATGGCCAATGCCCTTGAGGTCGAGCTGTCTGAGATGTGAGCCTTTGACAGAAAACAATCAGTTGTGATGGCCTTTTGCAAGAGCCTCATTCTGGGACAAATTCAGCTACAGACATGTTGTGGAACAGCATTTTGAATCTTTTAAGAAGCAAGCACATTTTTTTTTGCTCTGGCTGAACAATTGAACAGCAAAAAGAACAAATCACAGCAACAGCTGCATTTGAAGTTGGATGAATAGATGGTGGTTTTCAGTTTATGGGGCTGTAGCAGCTGTAGCACATTCCAAAAGTGACATGGACTGGTCGACTGGGGGACTGGGCAGCCTGGGCCCTGGGCAGGCTCGAGGGCAATCACCAGTACTGATGCAGGTGGTGTGGGGGCTCAGCAGCTCAGCATCAATCCGGTTGGATCCGGTTGGATCCGGGCACGGCAGCACAGCTGCACAGCTTTTCCACGCAGATATTGTTGCGCAGGAAGAAATGACATGGATATAATATGATATAATAATATGATATAATTCTCTTCGAACCTCTGCAGCTATCAGACAGGCGCAGACAGCCCAAAACGGGCTGCATTCCAGCGTTTCATGCTGTGACCACATAAGGTACATAAGTGCATAGTTGCAGAACTTGTATTGCACTTGAGGAAGATAGGTCACATGAATCTTCTCAAATGCTCAAGTGGACTCGAACAGATTGTTTGCAAGGTAGCTTTTGAAGCCAGAACTCCTGGCAGTTGCCTTTGGAGCCATTTTGAGCGCCAAATTGGCATGTGACCGGACAGCAGTGCAACGGGACACAGCTTCGAACGATGCCGATTCACGTTCGCCTACTCAGCGGTCGGACGGCCTCGGTTGACTGCAACCAGAAGAACTTCGTCTACGACTTGCGCTGCACAGCTGAAAAGGAGCTGGGAGTTGGCATTGCATCTCTTTCAAGTCGAAGTAAAGCGCCTTGGCGTTTGGATTGTCCTTGGGACTTGAGATTAGTTTATAATGTTATGTTAGTTTTCGCTTGTATCTCTTCACACAAGAACTTGCACTGTTTGGAAAGAGATGGACAAAGTAATCTGTTTGGCCTGCCTGCACTGAAGATTTTGAGGAGTACGCTGACATGCGAAAAGAGTAGTCCTTAGCTGGACTTTTTCAAAGCTTGTGTACAAAACCACAGGATGGACCCCCTGCTTTGTAGTGGTTGGAATGCTGAAGATTTATCACGTCGGATTCCATCAAGAAAGATACTTTCATTCCAGCACCTTGTCCAGCCCTGGTTGCAGATGTTGGTACCCGTAGGTGCTGAGCGGAACATCCACTCTGGCTGAAGCGGGTCTTCAAGATGGCGATACAGTCAATGCACTTGTGCGGCGGCCTACGTTGACATCGAATATACGATCACCGACGTTTGTGACTTGCCAAAGCTTTGAAGTCCAAGTGCGGGTGGGGTGCGAGTGGGGCGCGAGTGGGGCGCGGGACGTGTGTGTTTTTTTTGTGGAAAAGCAACCGTCAACTATACTTAAAAGCAATAGCTGCTTGATACTGCTTGTACTAATCTTGCTTGATGGCTTGATCCCTTGTTTTCAGCGACGCAGCCTGCCCCTCCTTTTTCAGACTTCAAAGGACGAGTGACAATTACAAGCTATTACAAGTGTCTTTTCTCAGATTCATGTCATTTTTTCCCTGATCAGGGTATGGTTGGTGTATCTAGTCACCAGTGGTGCAGCCTGTTTGCATGGTATAGCCTCAGAAGGATTTCTTTAGTCTTTGTTCACCCTCCATCAGTGCAACATGAGAAGCCTCAGGCCCTCAGGCCCCACTTTCGATCTTTTATTATATGTACATTTTAAACATCATTTTTCACACGAAAACATAGGTCTGGTATGCTCTGGTGCAGGGTGAACGGGACCATAACTGACCAATGGTCCATAGCTTAGCTCAGGTGCTGATTGAAGCTGATGGCAGTTTACTCGCTTGGGGGGCACAGACCGCCTGGCAACCGCCTTGCTTTCAGCAAGCCGCTTCGTCGGCTGAGGGCACGTGGGCAGCTGTGCGAGAGATTGGAGATGTGATGACGTGGGGTGAACCCAACCATTGCGACATACGCCTGGCACCTTTGCCAAGATGGTGCTTTTTTTACTACGGAATTGATGGCAAGTGCTAAGTGCTGGCTTGGTCGGGATTTACATAAAGACATGGGGATACATAAGGTCATATGAGGAAGTTACAATTCTTAGTAGAGATACTAGTAATAGAGACAGTCAGTGAATACCTACAACATGTTTGTCTACTTTAAGTTGTAGTGTAATATTGATGAGCATTGTTCCTTTTCCCCAAGCGTATTTCAAGATTTCTTCCGGTCCAGGGGGTTGAAGATCTTGAGGAGACTTCTTGTCTCCCAGGATTCAAGATTGTAGGGACCTTTTGAATCTCAGGCTTGGGAGTCTTGAGTCTTTCTTTTACGCACAATGTCCTCAGTACAAGTCCTCTGGGTGTTCCTACTAAATTCTAAGAAAAGGATGTTGCTTGGTTGTCAACCTATCTCTTTTAAAGGAATGCCCTGCTTTTTCACATATTCTTTCGCAGAAGAGTGCTGTGTTTTCGAAAAGAATAGACTACAGTAATATGCCTAATGTGTAAAATTGCATCGAGCTTGTTGGAAGGAACGCTGTCTAGGTTTTACTGGTGCACATGCTACAAGACATGCACTTTTTTGTATGGGTACAGTACTGGAAGTTTCCAAAGGCATCCTGCCTAGGTTCAGAGTTTTGAGAACTATACTACACCTTGTTGAAGGCTTCATGCAGTTCTTCAAATGCTGCTGTCTTTTCCCACTGAATAGCTTCTCTTTTCTGAGCGAAGACTTGACTTTGTCCAATGCAAAGCTACGCTTTTGTGGAAAGCACCGCACTTCAATTCAATTGTTAAAGAATGATATTTCTTTAGAGATGCCATGCTTTGTTAAAAACAAGACACTTTGAATCTTTTTGAAAGGCATGCCGTGTGTGCTTGCTACGGTGCAATTGTGCGAAGCAATCTGCTTTCTGACATGAATATTACACGGTTTGGAACGCACTTTTGTCCTGGCGTTGGTCTTTTTGAAAGTGAGGCTACAATTTGTGAACCATTTGTCTTTCCCCTTTTTTCGTTAAACCGGTTGGTTCAAGAATTACTTTATATATATATTATATACATTCTTCATCATTCTTCAGTGAACACTACATTTCGATAGAACTATTGCACTTTCAGTCAGTTAAAAGCACTGGGCTTAAAGGTCATTTCTCATAGTATTGCCTGCCATTTTCCACATTTTCTTACAGCTACCAATGGAGTTGCACATTCTGAACAATTATGAGCTTTGAAACCCGAACACAGTACTTTCGCAAAAAGTAGTTTCACGAAATACGCACTGCATTTGTAAGATATTGCCACAATTTCTTTCATTAAGGGCACATTTTCCGGAAGGAATGCAGTACTCTTCCACAGAATGCACTTTTTAGACTCGTTTGAACAAGTATTGCGGGAGGCTTCTTTGGAGGTTAGTGTGTAAATAAGTATACAATAGTATACATATAAATACGAATTGTTGGAACATTTCTGCGTGCAGAGTTCCATTTGGTTGACTTCCAAGGTCCAGGATCGTCTCAGAAAAGTGCAGGAAGTGGTGGCAACAGGCCATGCATTTGCTGCACTCACAGAGGATGGTGATGTAGTCACCTGGGGTCACATTGTGAGTGGCGGAGAAAGCGTTTCGGTCCGAGACAAACTTCACGCAGTTCAGCAGATTTCTTCATCAATGCATGCGTTTGCTGCTGTCCGCCGGGATGGAACAGTCGTCACGTGGGGTGAAGCTGAGTCTGGTGGTGACAGTAGCAAAGTGAAGGATCAATTGCAGAGAGTGAAGCAGGCAGGGGCACAAGAAAGTAGTTCACATCTCTGAGATATGGGTGCCAAAATGGTGCCAAAACAGATCATGATGCGCCAGTCTTAGGGACGTGTCCCATCAAACAACTGTAGTTTCCTGTGCTGCCAAAGACCCTAAAGTCCCGAAAATGATTCCAAAGAAAACAACTCAACACTTATAATATTTAAATATATTTAATGTTACATATCAAGAATGATCAAGAAGGATCACCACTGGGTGCCAACCAGCTCCTCACAGGTCATTGGCGCGGACACCGCTTTCACAGCTGTCCGAGTTGATGGGACAGTGGTGACCTGGGGTGATGACGCTGGTGGTGCAGACAGCAGCGAAGTACAGAGGGATCTTTTCGCCGTGAAGCAGGTTGTCGCGTCGTTTTATGCATTTGCAGCTGTTCGAAGCTAGGGCTTATTGAGCCAAGGTGGGAGCAAACTGTGCCAAGAAGAGTGTGGCGGGAAAGTTGACCACCTTTATGCTTGCAGCTGCGGGTAAGCGAGACATGCGGAAAAACCATGAAAAACCAGGAATTGACCCAGACCTGGATCTTAAGGTTCTTTCACCGATTGCTGCAAAATGCAACAAAATACCAATCATGTTTGTTATTTCTCTCTAGATTCCATCGAAGATGACTAGATTTCAATATTTTGATCATTTCACTGTGGAAGCTTCCGTTTGCACTTAAATGCCGAGTTGTTGACATACATTCGACTGAATGGCACTCTTTTTACGCGCAGTTCATTTACCAATGGCTTCAAAAAGAAACATGAATTAGGCAATGAAACGAGTGAGAGTGTGCTTTGCTTGTCCAGACGTGCGTGTCATGAGTGAATGACCAAAGTAGGAGTATGGTTGATGAGCTTCCTTCCCTCACCAAGATCGCAGGTATCACCCCTAGACAGGATCGACAGATAGGCCGTTTTCTCCAACTCTTGCAATAGCTACGATGTAGCTTCGAATCTGTGCTCCCATAGTGACCCAGCCATCATGACCATTAAATATCATTAAATGCCATATGTGCCGGGGGCCCTGCCCAGGAAAAGATGGTTGTGTCGTCACATGGGGTGATGCAGCAGCTGGCGGCGATAGCAGCACTGTGCAGGATCAACTCCATGAAGTTCGACAGGTGGAGAATTTGGGGGTGGTAAGTGCTGTGGCAAGTGCTGTGGCAAATGTTGTCATCTGGTTTCTACATGTTTCTACTGTAATTAAGGTCCTCAGTCCTGGGCAGCGCTAGTTTCAGGCTAAAGTTAAAGCAAACCCATTTCACCCTCATTTGCCCATCTTGAACGGTTTCATAGATTCACCAATGTTGAATTTCCGCAGATTGCATGGGTCATCTTGCAGACGCACCACAAAATATCTGTTTGCCATCCATGCATTTTTGGCAGCCTCGATTTTGAAGGAGAATTCAAATGCAGAAAATGAGCGAGTTGGACGGTTGCTTCCTTTTTTCGACCACATCTTTCTAGAATTTAGCAGACAAATCTCAGCCCCTTCTTCATCCCTTCTCTCAGAATTTCGGGGATATCTACTGTACTATCTACTTGCATAGTATTCTTGGACAGGGCAACTTTGAGACCACTCTTTCCTGTACACAGCTAGACTTGATCAGGATACCGGGCCTGTTTTGGTGAGAGCAGGGGATAGACCCAAAGAAGCGAACAAATTCCATCAATTCCAACTGAGGCGCTTCAAGTCAGATGGCATGTCAACCAGCAATGACATTTGTTTCAGGATTGCACAACATGGTTCGACCCAGAAAACTGTCCAAGTCATTCCAAGTCGAAGTCGCAATCATTTCTAGAATATATTTCACAGTAGGATTCTATTACAAGATATTACAAGTCTTTCTTGTACAGTGACTTCCCTCTTTCTTTGGGCCGGGAATTTTGTGCCGTCGACATGTCAACCATCTCATGGAACTGGCAGCATGGCAGCGCAGGTCACAGCATCGTCCTATGCATTCGCAGCTGTTCGACAGGATGGAACTGTGGTCACCTGGGGAGACGCAGCTTGTGGTGGCGATAGTAGCTGCTTGTCTTCAAGGAATGTCTGAGTACCTGTGATATCTGTGCTTTGCTTGAGCTCCATCACTCATGTTGTGGGGACAGAACTTGAAACGTCCAAAGATCCTCGCCATCCCCAACTATACATCTTTTTACTTTTTCTAACATTTTTATCATGTCATCATGTTTCCACCCTGAAATGTTACAGTCTCTTCTTGCTGGGAATGCCTTCATGGCGATGCAACAATGACGCATGGATCAGGGCAGCATGCATGAATCAGATCGGTTTAAACATCATTCAACCCATGAAATCTCATGATAGCCATGCATTGCCATGCTATGTCATGCTTATCCTGCATGTCTACCTGTAGCAACACCAAGATGCAAACAGTATGGAAGCTCTCCAGCTGAGGTGCAGTCCGAGATCAGTTGCAAGGTGTCAGAGAGATTGCAGCGTCTTCCCAAGCGTTTGCTGCTATCCGAGATGATGGAAGTGTTGTTACCTGGGGAAACAAGGCTGGAAGTGAATGAAGTATGAGACAAAACTTGCAGCATTTTTTTTTGCCGTTTGCGTTCCTCAAAAGAGTTAGGTTCTTGCTGCACCATGCAACATTCTCGAATTATAGTAGATTAAAGATACAAAAGACAAAGCATGTTGTCGATAGGAACCAAAAACATCCAACAGATTTCAAGCAAACAATCAATGATATTCAGACAAAATGCGTTGAGAGGCAAGTGCTTGCCTTCATATCCTGCAGGCTTCGGGCGGAGACAGTCAACGAGTTCAGCCGCAGCTTCACTCAGTTGAGCAGATCCAAGGTGTCTTCGTTTGGCATTGATGACCAACCAATTTGGACACACTAAGCCAGGGCTGGATGTGCCTGTTCATGATTCCTCTGCACTTCTGCATGATGTGGAGCTGTTTGAAATTGTTTGAAATGTCCGGCAGGGATAGACGGAACAAATTGAGTCTGAGTCAAAATCATTCAGCTCCTCAATTACATAGTAAGTATTCAAAAAATCCCAAAACGCGACCAGCCATTTGGGGTCGTTCAAAGAAACACCTTTTGACTCATCCCCGGGAAGCTGCCAACTTCGCCAGGCTCAAGAGGTGCCTTTGCAGCACTGCGAGAAGATGGCGAGCTGATCACGTGGGGTCATGCTGCGTTTGGCGGTTTCTCGTCAGCTATCCCAGCCAGTTGATCTTCACCGGGTCTCCGGTCCTAACTCGGTGTGGGTCAACGAGAGCCATGGTCACCCTGGTAAAAGTCACAACTGGTGCCTGACTCTTTGTGTTTGGACAAGCCATTATCGCATAGAACTATAGATATATAATATATAATATATTACATAGTATAATATAGTATATTGCATAATATAATATATTACATAATATAATATAATATATTACATAATATAATATAATATAATATATTACATAATATAATATAATGTAATATGATATAATATGAAATAATATAATATATTAAAATATAGTTATACTATACTATACTATAATATAATATAATATAATATAATTATACAACATATATAATATAATTATACAACATATAATATAATATAATATAATGTAATATAATATAATATAATATAATATTATTTTATTATAATATAATTATACCATAATATAATACAATTATACTATACTAATTACAATATAATATAATATGATATAATACATTA
>Ga0126342_10017926_pt1 | contig 12193 bp, 11 predicted proteins | sample Cyp1metagenome_FD_92528 | JGI IMG/M metagenome (GOLD analysis project Ga0126342, IMG submission 92528) | Coral microbial communities from Lord Howe Island, Old Settlement Bay, Australia - Cyphastrea 1 metagenome | ecosystem: Host-associated > Invertebrates > Cnidaria > Coral ... | reverse complement strand
GATAGAATGCCAGAATATATGTCAGATAGAATGTCAGAATATATTCAAGATTTGTCCAAATATACGTCCTGACATGTCCTGACATGTCATGGTGGGGATCACACGAAGTAAAGTAATTTTCTGTGCCCTGTCTAGTTCTGAATTTCAATCTAGCTCTCTTTGTTGACAAAAAAATCGGGCAACGTGGTCACCTGACAGGTCTCCAAAGCGAGTAGCAAGGATGTTGTTTCAGAGGATTTGTATGTGGACGTCGCTGATGCCACCCAGCTGAGCCCGATCGCAAGGGACATGTCGTTTTGAATCGAGCTGTGTATGGAAATGAACGATATCATGCTTAGGTCTGCATGCACACGTAAAAAGGTCTGCGATATGAAACTGCACTTTTTTGCTGATGACGATGAATATTACTATCTTACGTGCATCATTGCCTTTTCAAAGTGATGGAAAACGTGGCTTGCTTCCTGCTTCGTAGTTTGCAAGATGTTTGGGAAGAAGAATGGTTTGTTGTCCATCTTGTCATCTTCAGGAAGGTTGACATATCTATCTAATCGAATCGAATTGAATCTAATCATATCTAGTCTATTCCAATCTATCTATCTATCTATCTATCATTCATTATCTATCTATATTCAAATTATATCAAATTATTGCAAATTGGTTTCAGTACACCGCTCAGCCGGGTCACCACCAAGTCCTTTGGAGTGCTGCATTTGAACCCACTGAGTTCATCCGAACTCTGACCTCCATTGGTTCAGCTTGAGGTCACTGAATTCAACTATTACTTGCAACTGGATCCCTTGATAGCGGAGACTGGCCAGATGTTCAACTTGGAGTCTTTTGGACAGGGCGGACTCCTATCTGGTCAACAGACCATTGTCTTCGTTGACAACCATGATACCCAGCGATCTCAGGACTGACGTGACGCTGACACTGAAGAGAGCGAAGGCTTTGAGAAGCTTATTGAATTGATATTATATATATATATATATATTATTTTACGTTATTACACTATATAACCCCGCCTAGAGGGGTTGTAACCCTGGCTAGAGTCAGGGCTCATCAGCAAAACAGGCGACAAACACTATGTGACTATGTTCTATCTATTTGAAGCCTATGCGCAATAAGAGCCCATCATCAGTTTGTTTATGGCTTTTCCTTTTTGAGATCTCCACCGCAAGTCGCCACAGAAGGACGTGAATGCAGCGAAGCTGACCTACAAGTCCGGGAGGCTGCATCTTGACTGCAGCCTTTGTCAAAGACCAGCAATTGAAGTTTGCATCCGTACACGCGCACATGAGAAGCGCACGCACAATCACGCACATCCAAGTAAAAAATTGGCGGTCAACTGCCAACTGTCCCAAAAAATGTCCTATGAGGAGAAAATTAGGCCAAATACAGCGGGAAGCTCCAGTTCACTGGCCCCGCATTCCTGTAGATTGATCTTGGTGATGGGACTAGCCCTTGGGCTGGTATACGGTATACCTACTATGTACGTCTAGTATTATTATTATTATCTAGCAATACGTGGTGTATCCTGCTTGGATAACCATCCCCGGAAATAGTTTGCACTATTAATATAATAGTTAATGATGTCGTCGTATAGAAGCTGAAATGTTTCAGGGTGTTTCAGGATCATTTGTGCTGCTCCTTCATGAGGTACCTGGGAATATGTGCGATGAACATCCTACTGGAGCAAGTTTTTTCCTGGTAAAGTGGCCGTCAGCCTTCATGTGAATTGATGATATTGACGGGTCAAAATCTCCATCAGATGTGGATCAATTGTTTGCCGGGTATATAGTTGGGTGTTTGGCAGCTGGCTGAATTCCACGAAAAAAATATGATATTCTATAATGTCAACCCTGGATTAATAAACCCCTAGGCTGTTTAATTGGGAGGGTACCATTTAAGTATCAAATCATGACTATTGGGGGAATACCCCCTATATTAGAGTTAATAAACCAGGGTTTATTAATCCGGGGTTGACATTACATTATTCCTTCTAATGATGCCATGTTTGGTCATCGCATGGGATTCAAGGTATTTGTTGGCCACAGCTTTCATGCTGGCTCATCCGTATGGCTATCCACAGGCGGTTGGGAGCGGGCACAGGGCCAGGTGTAGCATGGTGCTGCATCTTTGTTGGACGCTGGGGCCGTCAAACCCTGGTTTATACAGAGCTGTTTTTTTCTTTGGGGTGTCTTTTTGCTTGCATATGCGATATGCTGCGATCATGATTGGAAGATATTGGAACAGAGTTTGCCACACTTTGCCACCAGCTCCGCAGCAGGTGATGAGTTCCTTCCACTTCACGGAATTCGATCAAGGCGGGATCCAATGGATCCAAGGGTGGCACATGGGACCATTATGGACCATTCAGGAGTTATGCATAGGCTTGGTGGGGTCAGCATGATCAGACCTTTCTTCAACATTGTCTATAGCTATACACCTATATGCCATGGACATGGTAATGTGGAATACTTGTTTGTAAAAAATCCCCGGCGATTGTTTCATGTCTCGGTGGGCAGTGCAACCATGGCAGATATCATCATGTTTTCATCAAAGATGCGAGCGAGTGGTGGAAAAGAAGTGTCAGTTCATGATTTGTTTCAACTCTCATTCCCAAGGTTCGGCTCCAATAAAAATAGAGGATATCACTTTCATATGTCAGATTCTTCAGTTGAAACCTTCAGGCCTTCGCTTGCCACCCAAACAATGAATGATTGAACGATAACAACTGATTCTTGAATATTGATTATTGAATTGAATATTGATTTAGCATTGACATCCAGTAGTATTACTTGGTTGATTCACGCCTATTCATGAGAATAACTCATTGATGGTTGATGGTTAAAAAATGTTAAAAACGCCTTATTGTGAAGACGATTCTTTTACAGTAACTGGAAGATGTCAACTGTGCCCATGGTGAACCATTCACCATCATCCGTGGCAGGTCCACCAAGCATCCCTGTGCATAGTGACACAGGGGATGTGCATTGTGGCGAGTTCCAGCCCTGGGTTTGTGAGCACAGGTCGAGCGAAGCCAGTGAAGCCAGTCGCGAAGGGTTCCACAAGGGGTTCCACGAGGGGGTCCATCATGTTCCACACATTCTCCGAGTAAAGCGCGAGGAGTCAGACGAATTTCTGGCCACAAAGGGGGGAATATCAAATGAATACAAAGACCCCTGCAAGGATTTTTTTGTTGAGCACCAATGATTGGCCAAGTATTGTTGTGTTCGATTTGGTTCGAAAGCCATGGTCCAATAGTTTACCCAAACGGCTCCCAGCTTTGATGTGACCTGAACGTGGGGTGGTCAATGTAGCGATAAATGGGTTTGGATCCATTGGTGACCCAAGTTGTTGACCCAGGCACTGGCAGTCATGATTGATACTTTTTGGCTTGAATATGTTGTTGGCTACAAGATACTGTATGTTTTGTCTTCATGCTTGTAATGGCAGGCCGAGAGGTGATGTGATGCCGATTTGCATTTAAATCCTGTCAGCCTCCAACATGATTGCTCCCAACAGAGTGAACATGCTTTTAAATGACTCTAGTAGGAGCAGGAGGACAGGCAGGAGCAGGAGCACTAGCACCAGCACTACAAGTAGTAGTAGTAGTAGTAGTAGTAGTAGTACTAGTACTAGTACTAGTAGTAGTAGTAGTAGTAGTAGTAGTTGTTGTTGTTGTTGTTGTTGTTGTTGTTGTTGTTGTTGTTCTTCCCTTGTTGCCCCTCATCGCAGGTGGGTTGGAATTGCCAACATGGTGGCCTGGCGCATGATCGCGGCGGATCTCCCTGTGACGCATTTCACGGCCTTCGGTGAGGACACCATCTCCTTTTGCCGAGGCGCCATCCACCCAAGATGTCGGGATGTCGAGGGGATGTTTTTTTTCTGTTGAACGGATGCTTGAAAAACGATTATATACATAATTATGATTAATTATGGGATGTGTGTATGTGTGTGCTTTAGTTGTTTCTGCGAAGCTTTGAGGAGTAAGAAGAAGTTGTGTAGTACTGACACGGTTTCGCTCGCAAGATCCCTGTGTTTTCAGAGTTTCCGCATCACGCCAGGTGAGGTGGCTTGTATTGCCTTTAATCGCCAAGAAGCAGATGATTGGGAAATTGAGCTGACCTTCCCCTTGCCAGCAGGAGCTGACTTTTCCACTTGATATCCCTAGGTCACCAAGTGGAGGAACCATCCAAGTGTGCAAGTCAAGACCAATGCAAGCCAATCCATGCATTACATACCAACACCCAACACGAGTGGCTCGGGATATCTTGGGATGTGATTTGCAGGAGAGTATTGCGACATTGCGCAGTCGGATGCTATGGGCTGTCCCTTGATCAAGGTCTCTTCTGATGGACGGACCTTGTTGCGGGTGCCGAACCAGGGCTTTGTGGCGATTCATGTGGGATCCGCGAAGAAGGCCCTGCAGGGTGCCATGGGATGATCCTGGTGATGGTGGTGATAACGACGATGACTACCCGTTTGGCTGAAGATCGGGCATGGAGAAAGTTTGAATGCATTTCTTGTTTGCGTGAGTCACCGAACTAGCCAATATTTTATGATGTGGTTTGTTTCCTTTTATAAATCAAAGTGCATCCCAACACATGGATACAAATGTAATTAATGTTGGCTGCCTAATAATAACCCCACCCCCTAAAGTTTTGAAAACAATCCTTTTTTTAAGGGGGGGAGGGGTCAGCATCCCAATAGTAAATTCCTGGAACCCTATTCTGGATACTATACCATGCCCTCTGGACAAGGTCAGAACATGAGTTTTTTGGCAATACTAAATTTAAATTAGGCTAATTTACTTTTAGTATTGGAGAAAAAACTTGAGTTGGGAAAAAAGCTTCCACTATTGCCATGTTGGGTCCACTATTGGCCATGCCCTCTGGACAAGGTCAGAACATTAGTTGTTTGGTTATTAAAATTAAATTAAGCTAATTGACTTTTAGTATTGGAGATAAAACTGGAGTTGGGAAAAAAAAGCTTCTACTATTGCCAAGATATCACTATTGGTTAGACAACGTTATCGATGATCCATATACCCCGCATAATTACCAACAATTTCAATGCATGTTACTTTATTTTTTTAAACACCGGAACTATCTCCAGGAATCATCTGAGTATTTGGAGAGAATCCTACACCATATATTGCAGAGTATATGTGGGCATATGTGGACTAAATGTATACAATTATACGTGGTGACGTGGTGTTGATTTGTTTTTTTGACGAGCATTTTCAGAATGCCCACAGTGTACAACCAACTTGGGAGGGCAAATCTACAGGGCATGCCGATTTGTTGTGAAAATCATGGTTTCCTGTGAAAAAAAAACAGGGCCTCTCCGTTCATACATATAATAATTATGATACCTACATGACCCTTTGGGAATTCAACATTGCTATGAAATATCACGGTGTTTTTATTAGGGAATCATCTATACATGGACAATTTTCCACTTCGCAAACTGTCAGTCGTTACCGGGAGGGTAGATGTTAGTAATGTGGTAAACCCAATAGTAAACCATCAGTCTTGGAGGGTTTGTACCATCCATTTGTAGTAAATTTGGAGATGGTTTATAATATAACTGTCCTAAAACTTGTTTATTTACTAGACTAATATGTTTTATATATATATATTTGGTTTATAATATGGTTTACTAAAAAAAAAACTGAATTTAGTATTGGGTTTCCCTTGGTTTCCCATATGAAACCCATGGTTTCCATGATTGGTAAACCCCACCATCGAACCAGGAAATGCAGGCAGATGATGAATCAGCACTTGGCGAGGTCAGGATCTCCATGGGGGTTGATCTCCAAGAGTTTGTTTCAAGACCAGACCTTTAACCATTTTTAATAATCTCATACCATCTGGTAAACTAAGATAGCTATGGCAAATCACCATGGATACTAGGTAAAGCTGGAAAAAATGACCTAAAGACCTTGAACCATTCCAGTTTTTTAACAGAAACAAAAGGGATTGAAAACATGTTCAACCACCAAATTTTGAATAGTTGTTCATATTCAACCACCCGACCAGACCTTTTGTTTGGAGGATTGAATATTTTTTTGGGGGGGAGAATATTGAGAAGTAGCTATGTTTCATGAGGGTTTGGTTTTCTTCTCCCCAAATGATGGGTTGGTTGTTTGCTTTGTTTTTTTGAGGTGACCACGTGATAAGGAAGACAGCTAAGTTCTATTTCACGAATTTCACAAGAAACATCGTCCAGCATTTGCCGCAATTGTTATGTATATAATTTATGACTTTTGATATGTCACTACATAATTGTCCGTATATCCGTACACTGATAGTATTTTATAGCAACTCCAAGAAAATAAAGAAAAGTAATTCATCCCTGATTTAGGATCAGATTTCTTCATTCGATCCCGGGGTTGCTACATCAAAGTCACCCTCCTCCAGGTGCAGTTGCTGCGACCCGTTCCGCAGAAGAGTTCCTACACGATCAACGCGGCTTGGAATGATCTCCTCGGGGGTAACAGTGGGAAGCATCCAACTTAGGCAAGCGGCCTGCAGCACCAAGTGCCGCATTGCCAATAAGATCAGCAAAAAATTGCACGCCCAACACGTCGGGTCAAAAGGGCTTGCAACTTACATGTGAAAATCCTCGTCTTGTTCAGTGAGTTTGTCACTCGCCTCGATCGAGTTGGTTTTGTCACTTACCAAACAGCGTCGGTGACAGTCACCGACCCCTATTGATTGTGTGCCCAGATACAGGTTGGTCGCTTTGCCTCACTTATGCCATTATGTCCTGAAAAGATAGAAGAGTAAATCAAGGTTAACAAGGTAGAGTCCCCAACTCCCAACTTCATCAAATCCTTTGGAGAATTTCATGTGGTCGGATCGCAAAGCTGAGGCTGCAGGTGCAAAAGACGCTTAAAGATTGCACAAAAAATGCTGCCAAAGGCGGCCGGTCGCGGCATGTCGTCCATCTCAGCTCATCATGGTGGTCAACATTTGCGAGGATGTTTCAAACTTAGAACATTTGTTGAGTGCTAAGGCAGAACACAGGATGTTTGAGCAAACCATTGGGCAGCGCTGCATGCATCGTTTCACCATGTTCAATTCTTTTGTAGCTTGCGGCCATCATTTGGTGAATGCACTCGCAGCTGAAAAAGAGGCTATGCGGCTATGCGTGCTAGAGTTGCTGAGGGCAGCGCCTTGAAAAGCCATTTCACTTGCAGGTCGTCAGTGCCATCTAGATATTGAATATCATATTGTATTATCAATATTTCATATAAATAATATTTTTTGTTAATAATATAATAAATAAATAAACTATATAACGACAAATAAACATCTAGAAAAGACGGTGACGGTGGCTCCATTGACATCCCATCTCTGAGCCATAGCCACACAACCTTTGGTTTGATGAATGGAGGGGACAGCACACAAGCAGCAAGCTCTGGTGATCCGAGATATCCTCGGAAAGTTGCTCAGCAGTGGTTCTGATCATGTTCTGATCATAAACCACGAGATTATTTGGATATATGGCATGGTTTCCCTACCCATTCATAGATGTTCCTCCTGCATGAACCATAGATATCCCCTCCAACCCATGAATCGACCGCCAGGAACGACCGATCACTGGTGCTGACAGCCCTCAGCTGCAGTGGCCTCCGAGTCCTCTGCCACGCTTCCGAGCAGCTGTATCCTGATGGCAGGGCAGGTGTTGATGAAGGCTTCCACCAAGTTACCCTCTGGTAATGTAACAGTTTGCTATTGAAAATGGTCCCATTAGTTCTTTGATTTACCTACCATAGCTATGTAAACCTTTACCAGAGGCTATGGCTATTGCTAGTTGTTAAATCAGCATCTCCCCAAGTAAACAGAAACCGCGGAGCGGGAGGTTGGAAGACTACTTTCCTCTCAACATGTGGCTTTTGTCAGGGTCCTTTCGCTAGTTACGGGGATGGTAAATGTCCAAATTGTTTCATTTAACGAGGAAAGTGATGACCATTCATTAATTTTGGAGAAGATTGTCCTACTTTCAGCCATTTTCTGACCAACCCAATATGTCTAATATATTTCAATATATTTCAATATATTTATGTATATACATATACATATATATATACATATATATATATATACATATATGTGTGCGTATTTCAACTGCCAGACTGCAGCTCGATGTCCGGCTGAGGCAGGCTGACCTTCAAAGCTGGCAGCGAGGAAAATGGCCCTTTGAAGCAGCGGTATGTCGTATCAGAAGTGTTGACAATTGTGCACCAACATGCTGCTATCATTTGGTAATTTATCAGTTTGCTATTGAAAATTGCCATTTATATATATATATATATATATATATATATATTATAGTTGATTTATCTTTGAAAAGTGGGGATTTCCCATAGCTATGTTAGTTTACCAGAGGGTATCTTTTTGAACGTCTATGGATATTTAAAGTATCAAATGATGATAAATTATGCCTCCAAAACCGCCAATTGATCATGATTCCGGTTTCTGTTTGTGAAGGGCTTGCAGCATCTTGCAGCTATATGAGCTCAGCAAGACAAGCTTCGAAGAGCATGGCATAGCCTCAAGCACCAAATAGCACTGGGCACTGTGAAGGTTTGCAGGAAACCCTCCCCACCCTATTTAAAAATCATTAAAAATCTGAAAGCAGACCCAGAAAGCAGACCCAAAATGCAGAAAAGGCAACTGAAAAATTGTGGGATCCCTAGGCGGAGGCTATGCCGGCTATGCCCAAGGGTCAAAGCTTAGAGGGTACCATAGGGTACCACAATATTTTCACCGACTGGCCTGGATCATGCTGCTGTAGTCCATTGTGCTTGGCATGGGCTCAGCGAGTGAAGAGGCAGTGCAGTTCTCAGTGCAGATGAGCAGTTTCTAGATGTCGCTTCAAGTGAAATCATATAAAATCAGTTCTTGCCTACGGGTATATATCTACATAACTATGCAATTATTGTAGTTCATGGTAATTCTGTGCGCCTTTTCCATCCTTTTCCCTTTAACCAACCCAGTCTTATCCGGAGCCCCATGATTCAAATTGACATGTCCATACATGTCCTGTCTCCTCTGAGGTCGTCGGGGATCCTTGGCAGTGTCGTTCTCAAACCCCGGCTGGAGTAGCAGGCAGTCTTACAGCCATTTGGTTTTCAACCGTCTTGTAGCTTACAGCTAGGCTAAAGCAGAAAGCTTTGGGTTTGAACATGCGTTTAGCTAGAATTTTGGCTAGAATTTAATTCCGTCCTTTTTTTTGGAGATCGACCCATGTCAACTGTCAACCCTTTTTCCTGCCAGCAGGGATGTAATGAAAGGGAAGGAGCAACTACTCACAACCAACGCTTTCGCATGTCTTCACCCAGCTATATGTGCGATAACACCAGGAAATTCTGCAGTTACTGGGATGCAGATCCAAGATGATCAAAGATTATGGTACTCACAGTAGTAACATTTCTTTAAAAGCATGCTGTATATAAAGATGTTGTTCCCATTTGTTTCCGATGTTCACCGATGATCCCAGTTGGTTGGTGAACTCTTCAGTGGTTTTTTTCCACGCGACTGGAGTGATGCGAGTAGATGTCACGTATTATTAACTATCCCCAAATGGGAGAATCCCGGAGATATGGTTACGATTCGTAATCAGTAAGTTTATCATGAATTTTCATGATGTTGCCTATGAATGTCTATGTCTATGACCAACAACTATGGGTTCCTATTATATCATATTAAATCCTAATCCTATACTATACTTATAGACAGTGTCCCCAGTTTCACCGCCACCCTCCGCACACAAAAAAGGACCTGATCCAGTTGCACCTCATTGGCTCGGTCGATGCGGGCGACGGCCAATGGAGTAGCCCGGTGGTGGCAGCCCTGCCCACCAGCAGGTTGGGAGATATGCAGCAGGAGGAGGGGTCCCAGGGAGGTTCAGAGCAATGGACTAAGTTTGTGATGGAGATTTCTATCACATGTATATGATGTATGTATATATATGATGTATCATTACATATTATAGTTGTATTACTTTATATGTATGCAAAGATCACGCGCGCGATATGTGTTCATACGTATACTGTGGTTATACCTAATATGATCTAATATGCTGTGCACGGTAAAGGTCTATTGGCTCTACCGACTTGGTGGGAAACTGGTCTGAAACACCATGTAACCAAATGATTCAACAACAAATCAAACACATGGAACTCTTTACCAGATCTGTCTTCACTGGCCGAAACTTGCAACTTGCCAGCCCCGGGTTGAGGAGATTGCGAAGTTCGTGCCCATCAACAAAAATCAAGTGCCTCACTACAGCCACGAATCCACAGCGACCAAGATCTATCAATGGATCATGGAATACATGGAACCTCTGTATGCAGGGCAAGCATAACATCGGAAGCCCCGGCTGGTGCCTCCAAAAACTCAATGGGAACGGGGAATCTAATGCCGTAGCTCCACTAAAAATGCAAAGGTAAAAAGGTAAAGGCAAAACTCAACTAGGTTGTTTGTCAAGAACTTGCATGGTATTTGCAGCCATGTTCAGTCATCTTACCAGTTTTCCACAAGAGTCTGCCCTTTTTTTCTTTGATGTTTTCCCTTGAACTTTGGGCATCCGGGACGTTCACAGCCGAGGAAATCAAAGGCTACTTGAGCTCCTGGGACGTCATCGAAGTTAGCTGATGATAAATCGCGGGGCTTGAGGGCGGCGCCTGTTCTGGACAACCCCCTGAAATAGGTAAGCCTTGCTTCGCTATTGTAGCTGCAGCGTTTGCAGGATCAGCATGGGCCGAAATTCAGCAAATGATGATGGGCAATTGATTGCAATTAGACATAATTATATGTGTAGCATTCTATTCACCAACAAATATTGGATGCAGGGGTTGCCAAGCAGCAAACGTGGCTACGAATCAAATCACTGTTACTCGTACCCTTAAACAGGATGGTTCCTTGTGGTTAGCATGGCCTTGAACTGTGACCCATACGGTCCATACGTATATCAGAGCTGGTTATTTCCAGGTTCTATAATTGAATTTCACATGAGGTGATGGACTCTGGCAATGTCAAATATCTAAGCATCGTGCAGATTCCAGATGTCCAATTTCCAGCAACTGCATCAACCTGGTCCTTTCAATCAACTCATCGGTCTTGGTGTGTCTTGGTTTCCCCAAAGCTCAGGATATACACGCGTGAACGCTCGTATTCTATGCTGTGAGCTGCTCAAAGAGTGGGCCTATGAGAACAGCAGCTTGGTATAGTTTGGTGCTAAACCAGTGGAGTTGGTGTTAAACAAGAGAACGGGAAGGCAGCAGCCGAAGAACAAACGCAAGAATAAAAACAATAATAGAAACCAACACAAGAACAAGAGGGCCAGAAACCATGAAATTAAACTAATGCTGGTGTTTTATGTGGTATGTTTGTTGTTGTATATTGTTGTATTCTTTCCGTGCAGAAAAAGATGATGATATCAATTGACAGCCGCGAGTGTGAGAAGTGGGACCGGGGACCGCAACGGATACCGAGGACATTTGAGTGATCGAGCTGTAGATCTGAACGTGGCCTGCAGATACAAAGCGTTTCCCGGCTATTTTTGGGTTTACGTGCCACCCATTCTTTTCGGATTGCTGGGGAACCAGGGGATGCAGCAGAAGCGATTAGAATCATTAGAATCTCAAACTGTTTCTGGATCACGTTTGATAATTAGTCGCTTTCTTCTATATCATCAAGATGAATGTTACCCGAGCCTTGAACGAGGGTGTTGTTGCTCTCGTTGTTTATTCCACAGTGTCAGTCAGTCAACAGGAACAGTTTTCTGGAAAACAGAGGGCAGCACAATGCCAAACAAGTCCTAGTTACTATAGTTTTTATCGCATTCCCAGGGACAAGGGAAGTTATACTGCATAGCAACGCCAGAATAGAAAGAAATAATTTGACATTCATGTAACTCAATCTCAAAGAACTGGACAAATATAATCGAAGGAAGTTTGGAAGTCAAACTTCCGACAATATGGAGAGATGAAAAAGCAGTCAGCAGGGAGAAGAGTCAGAAGAGAAAAGAGCAGAAGAAAGAAGATGCAGGTGCACGAAAAGGTAGGAAAGTCGCGAAACACTGTGTTTTTTCGTAGTTTTGTGGCTCCGGAGGGTTGAAAAGTAGGCTCGCTAAAGCGGCGGGTGCGGAGACATCTGGGGAGATGAGAGATGAAAAG
>Ga0126342_10017925_pt1 | contig 12193 bp, 10 predicted proteins | sample Cyp1metagenome_FD_92528 | JGI IMG/M metagenome (GOLD analysis project Ga0126342, IMG submission 92528) | Coral microbial communities from Lord Howe Island, Old Settlement Bay, Australia - Cyphastrea 1 metagenome | ecosystem: Host-associated > Invertebrates > Cnidaria > Coral ... | reverse complement strand
TGTATATGTGTATGTATATGTGTATGTATATGTGTATGTATATGTGTATGTATATGTGTATGTATATGTGTATGTATATGTGTATGTATATGTGTATGTATATGTGTATGTATATGTGTATGTGTATGTGTATGTGTATGTGTATGTAAGTGTATGTATGTGTATGTATGTGTATGAATGTGTATGTATGTGTATGTATGTGTATGGATGTGTATGTTTGTGTATGTATGTGTATGGATGTGTATGTTTGTGTATGTATGTGTATGTATGTGTATGTATGTGTATGTATGTGTATGTATGTGTATGTATGTGTATGTATGTGTATGTATGTGTGTATGTATGTGTATGTATGTATGTATGTGTATGTATGTGTGTATGTATGTGTGTATGTATGTATGTATGTATGTATGTATGTGTGTATGTATGTATGTATGTATGTATGTGTGTATGTGTGTATGTGTGTGTATATATGATTAAATATGTATGTATGTAATGTAATGTAGTGTAGTGTAATGTAATGTAATGTAATGTAATGTAATGGTATGTATGTATGTATGTATGTATGTACGTACGTATGTGCGTGTTCCGTATGTCACGACAGCTAGCTTGCTAGCTGGATTTGGGTTTGCTTTAGCAATGAATTGGGGGCAGACTGGACGCAGCTGCCATGATTTTTCATGTCGAACTTTTTTTGGGACCCCATTCGTCGGCATGATCAATCACGTCGAACTGTGACCTCCCTCGGGCTCAAATCCAGCTGTGGCCATGTCTAGTGCAGAGCCTTTGAACCGACAGAAGAGAACATCATGACATCATGGGTGCGACTACCGGTTCACATACAGGTGCCGTGATAGAATGAGGGATACATGTCTCCATAGCTATAGAGTTGAAGGCCGGGGTTTGATCCAGCGCTGCCGCGCCTCAAGTTTGGAAGCGGTGGTTTGTGTGAGCTGAGCAAAAAAATCAAAAATGTGCCTTGGCAACGGTGCCGCTAAAAGGCAACAGTTGGGAGAGGGCCGGGCGTCGCCCATGGCTTCTGAGTCATTAACTGCGCGCTTTGTGTGTCTGTGCTAAGCCAAGAACCCCTCTCTGAGTCTCTTCCGTTTCCTACTTTCTTCACTTCTCTACCGTCTTCACCCCCCTACTATCTTGACAAGTCTATTCTCATCACTCAGGAGTCCGGTGGTCTCAGGCCTTTGTTTTGATTGCTCCATCGCAATACAATATTCGTCACTTTTCTTTACCACCATGAGTCCACATTCTGGTTTCGGAATGATTTGGGACGATCTGTAGTGTTTGTGGGGGCACGCCATTTTTGTTTTTCAGAAGTGCCTCGGAAGTGAATCTTGAATGGGGGGCAGCGCTTTGATTTTTGAATCTGTAAGGTGCCTTGCTTCATCTCCAGCATAGGGCGAAGGCCATGACTGCGCGAGACCAGGTTTGAGAAAGTGTGACCGCAAAAGGCTGAGAGCGGTGAATCTGACAGTGTTTTCACGTAAAGATTTTGAGCGGACAGTCTGAAAGAGGACGTTCTCATGAAATGCCTGGCTGGCTCAGCCCTCCCATGTACAGGGAACGGTTTGTAGTGTCTGTGGGGGCACGCCACTTTTCTTTTTCAGAAGTGTCTTTGAATGAGCGGCGTCACTTTGGTTTTTGGATTTGTAAAATGCCTTGCAAGAGATGTGAAACGATGCTTCATCTCCAGCATAGCACGGAGGCCATGGCTGTGCGAGACGGGATTTGAGAATGTGTGACCGCACAAGACTGAGAGCGGTGCATGCATGCATGCATGCATGCATGCATGGATGTAATGTATGCTTTGTATGTAGCGTAATCTAATGTAAGTTAATGTAACTTAACGTGACACAATGGAATGTACTGTAATTTTATGATTTAATGTGTGTAATGCGTGGAACAAATGTATTGTATGTAGTGTATGTAATGTGTGGGGTGCGTATGTATAATGTATTGTAATGAATGTAAGGTATGTAATGTACGCAATGTATGTAATTTCGTGTATGTAATGTATGTAATGTATGTAATGTATGTATGCATGCATGCATGCATGCACGCCTGAATGTATGAATGTAGGAATGTATGAATGAATGGCTGAATGAATGAATGTATTGTATTGTATTGTATTGCATTGTATTGTATTGCATTGTATTGTATTGTATTGTATTGTATGTAATGTATTGTATTGTATGTAATGTAATGTAATGTAATGTAATGTAATGCGGTGTAATGCAATGCAATGCAATGCAATGCAATGCAATGCAAGTATGTATGTATGTATGTATGTATGTATGTATGTATGTATGTATGTATGTAATGTATGTAATGTATGTATGTATGTATGTATGTATGTACGTACGTACGTACGTATGTATGTATGTATGTATGTATGTATTGTATGTATGTAATGTATGTATGTATGTAATGTATGTATGTATGTATGTATGTATGTGTGTATGTATGTATGTATGTAATGTAATGTAATGTAATGTAATGTAATGTAATGTAATGTAATGTAATGTATGTATGTATGTATGTATGTATGTATGTATGTATGTATGTATGTAATGTATGTATGTATGTGTGTATGTATGTATGTAATGTAATGTAATGTAATGTAATGTAATGTAATGTAATGTAATGTAATGTAATGTAATGTATGTATGTTTGCATGCATAATGTAATGTAACGTGTAGTGTAATGTAATGTAGTGTTACCTCAGGTTACCCCATGTAATGTAATGTTTTGTTCTATTTTGTTTGTCTGTCTGTCTGCCCGTCCGTCCGTCCGCGCGAAACGAAGGTGGCTGTCGCCAAGTGCCCCGCCTGCCCCGCAAAGTGCCGCGGCGTCACCGGCGCCCAAGTGCGCCCAAGCGTGCCACCAGAGCCAGCCCAGTGCTACAAGTGCCACGCTTGCCACGCAAAACGACGCTGGATGTCACCAAGTGCCACGCGTGCCACGCAAAACGAAGGCATATGTTGCCAAGTGCCACGCCTGCCGCCGACGACCAAGCGCGCCCAAGACGCCACCAGAGCCAGCCCAGTGCCACAAGTGCCACGGCTGCCCCGCGAAACAAAAGTGGCCACAAGTGCCCCGCCTGCCACGCAAACCGACGGTGGACGTCACCAAGTGTCACGCCTGCCACGCAAAACGAAGGTGGATGTCGCCAAGTGCTCCGCCTGCCACGACAAGTGCCGCGGCGTCACCGGCGACCAGGCGCGCCCAAGCCCGCCACTAGAGCCAGCCCATTGCCATAAGTGCCACACCTGCCACGCGAAACGAAGGCGGCTGTCTCCGAGTGCCGCGCCTGCCACGCGAAACGAACGTTTGATGTCGCCAAGTGCCACGCCTGCCACGCAAACTTAGGCGGCGTCAGCAGCGACCAAGCGCGCCCAACTCGCCACCAGCGCAGCCAAGTGCCATAAGTGCCACGCCTGCCACGCGGCAAAGTTGTATGTGTGGGTGACAAAGTTGTATCTGAAAGATGGTGTTTCTGTGAAAGATGTTGTGGGACAAAGTTGTGGATGACAAAGTTGTATGTAAAAGATGGTGTGTGACGAAGTTGTCTGTGAAAGATGTTATGTGACAAAGTTGTGCGTGACATAATTGTCTGTGACAGATGTTGTTGTGTGACAAACTTGTCTGTGAAAGATGTTGTGTGACAAAGTTGTGGGTGACAAAGTTGTGTGTGAAAGACATTGTGTGACAAAGTTGTGGGTGACAAACTTGTCTGTGAAAGTCGTTCTGTGTGTGACAAAGAGTTGGATGGCGGAGAGGGCGGAGAAGGCGGAGGCGGCGGAGGAGGCGGCGGAGGCAGAGGAGGAGGCGGAGCCGGGATACAGAATCAAAAACAAGAACCCCACAGAAAGATGTGAGAAAAAACATCGACGAACACAGACTTCTACAGCAAAATGCCCTCTCCTTTTAAGAAGCTCTACAGCGGACCAGTCTCAGCGATCGCTTGTGTCTACGGCTCAGAGCGCCGTCCAACCGAACCTCCTCTTTTGCCGTTTTTTCTTTTTTGCGTTCTGTTTGCACCCTGTGTTGCTGTCCCCGCAGCCATTCCAGCTCTTGCGATCCCTCCCTTTTTTGCTCCTGCTGTTTTCGCCATGACCAAGAATGGCCGCCTTGCCACTCCATGGTCAACCCGCGCGGCAGCCACTCTCAAAGTCTTGCGCGCCAAGAAACGCAACCTCACGTCCCAGGCCTCAGTTTCAAATTCGCTGTCTTATCCGGTCTTATCCTTCCTATGCCTTCTTTCCTGCAGGAACGCCGCGTGACCCAACTCCTTCGCCTCACAATGGCCAAGAGTTTGAAAGGAACGTGGACGATGGTCGCGCCGACTGTGGAGCCGGCCAAGTTTCTGGTCATGTTTCTGCCCTTCTTTTTCCCAGTTTCTTTTTGTTTTGTCCTTTTTAACATTTTTTTCTTTCTTAGGCTCGTGGCCGAACTGGCCTTCATGCGGACATCGCGCTTACCTCCCAGCCGCTTAACCCGCTGCAAGTACCACGGTGCTCCTTGATCGCAGACTTACTTCACAATTCTTTTTCTTTCGGTTTTGTGTTGAATTCTACACCTGCAAATTGAGGTCATTAACCCATTTTGGGTTTTCCGCAAGACACACGCGCCGCTGACCCTCTACAGGGCCATGCGCGGGTCGTTCCTGCACACACCCACCAAAGCCCACAACACGTTGGCCTTACTGTGTCTGCGGCTGCAACGGGCTTCCCCAGCCAACCGCCACTACGAAGCGAACGTTTGCACTGCTGACCTTTGCCTGTTTGCTTTTTCGTTTTCTGTTTGTCCTCCAGGCTCTCGTCATTGTCTTGCTCATGCGGAGCGTGGCTCTAGGCTGGGACCGTTCCAACTTCTAGTTGTGTGCTTTTGCCCCTGTTCCCTTTTCTTCCAGGCCAATATATTCTCAACAAATGGCCAATCCGACCGAACAAGCTCGTTGCCGAGCTTGCTGCCTTTACCACCGGCGGCCCCGGGACGCGGTTCCTACCTACGCGCGCCTTGGCTGCAATTTTTTCTTTTTCCGCTCCACCCCTCTATATTTTTCTGAGGCCGTGCAGCAAATGGAACACTGCTGCGCTACAACCGCGACACCCAGGCTTATACCCTGGGAGATTTGCCGCTTGGGGCGATATTCAGCTTATATTTTCGTGGGACTCCTTGGATCTAAGTCAAACCTTACTTGCATGACCGTCCTTTCTCAGGTCAAGCTTTGTGGCCACCGGCCGCCACCAAGCTTGCCTCAAAGGCAATGACCTGCGGGCCCCGGATATCGAGCACCTTCTTCGAAACACACCGTTTCGACGAGGGTGGGCCCTGAGCTTGCCACACATCATGGCCACTCTGGCTTTGTGTGGCCGGGCAAACCCTGCAAGCATGGATTTGCCTCGGAATCTCGGGCCGCGGACGGCGACCTGCCTCCGCTTACTTTTTGGCAACGCGTCCGAAGCCCAGCCTCTTAGTTGCATTTAGTTGCTCCTCCATATGTTGCCTGCTTTTTTTTCCCCCCTTTTTCCAGTTTTTCGCTCAGGGTCGTGGCCGCAATTCAAGCCGAACAACGCCTCCTCGGCACTCCCGAGGCGTCTCCAGGGGCGTCCCTGCCTCTTTTTTTTCATTTCTTCTTCTTTTGTTTTCAACCACTGCCGCAGGACGGCGTGATGAACACTGCGGAAGTGCGCGGCTGGCTCTGTAAGAGGAATTTACCACAGGAGATGGGACATCCAAGATGGGAAAGATGGGAACTGGCAGGTAGGGAGACGGGAAGAGGAATTTACCACATGACATGGGACTTCCAAGATGGGAACTACCAGGTAGGGAAACGGGAAGAGGAATTTACCACAGGAGATGGGACATCCCTGATGGGAACTGGCAGGTAGGGAGATGGGAAGAGGAACTTACCACAGGAGATGGGACATCCAAGATGGGAGCTGGCAGGTAGGGAAACAGGAAGAGGAATTTACTACATGACATGGGGCTTCCAAGATGGGAACTGGCAGGTAGGGAGACGGGAAGAGGAATTTACCACAGGAGATGGGACATCCAAGATGGGAACTGGCAGGTAGGGTCCGTCGGTTGGTCTGTATGTATGTATGTATGTCTGTCTGTCTGTCCGTATGTGTGTATGTGTGTATGTCTGTATGTCTGCATGTCTGTACGTATCTACGTATGTACGTAAGTACGTATGTACGTACGTATGTATGTGGGCATGTATGCATGGATGTATATATCTTTGCATTTGCCGAAATTGTGCTGTTTGTTGGTGATGATTTTTCCTTTTCCAATAAGCCTACTGTCCGTTTTCTTTGCCAGTGCCGAGGATCTTGCAGGCACGAAGGGTCTTCCAAGCGATCGATACTGATCATTCGGGCTTTATTTCATTGGAGGCCTGGTGCAATGCCCATTGCAAATCGGGGAGTGTCTCGGGCCTGGAGAGAGATCTTAGTGAATACACACGCGGACACGGAGACACACATGCAAATACTCGCACTAAGGTGCACACACACACAGACATAAAATGTATATGCACACGGACGTGCATACATACATGGCACTGATGTGCATGCTTTCATGCTCAGGCACGTACATACAACACACAGGCATACAGACTTTCAGACGTACATGCGGGCACCAACGCGCATCACAAGCCAATGTTGACACGAGCCAACGAGAAATCAGGCAGGCATCGTCACGCAATCGCGCTAATGCAAATGCACACCTGCAACCACATACATGCACAGATGATTGTACATACGCCTGCACACGTGCACACGTGCACACGTGCAAACGTGCATGCATGCCTGCATGCATGCATGCATGCATGCACATAAGCGTGCATGCCTGCATGCCTTCATGCCTACATGCCTACACGCCTACATGCCTACATGCATAAATGCATACATGCATACATGCACTCATGCACTCATGCAGTCATGCATTCATGCATACGTGCGTTCATGCATTCATGCATTCATGCATTCATGCGTTCATGCATTCATGCATTCATGCATTCATGCATGCACGCATGCATTCATTCATTCGTTCATCCATTCATTCGTTCGTTTGTTCATTCATTCGTTCGTTCCTTTGTTCATTCGTTCATTCATGCATGCATGCATGCGCGCATGCATGCATTCAGTCAGTCAGTGAGAGTCAGTCAGTCAGAGCCAGTCAGCGTCAGCCAGAGTCAGTCAGAGTCAGTCAAAGTCAGTCAGAGTCAGTCAGCGTCAGTCAGAGTCAGTCAGAGCCAGTCAGCGTCGGTCAGAGTCAGAGTCAGTCAGGGTCAGTCATGACTGCAGGGTCAGTCAGAGTCAGCGTCAGTGAGTGTCAGTGGGCGTCAGTGGGTGTCAGTGAGTGTCAGTGAGTGTCAGTGAGTGTCAGTCAGTCTCGGTCAGTCTCGGTCAGTCTCGGTCAGTCTCGGTCAGTTTCAGTCAGTTTCAGTCAGTTTCAGTTTCAGTCTCAGTCTCAGTCTGAGTCTTGGTCTCAGTCTCAGTCTCAGTCTCAGTCTGAGTCTCGGTCTCAGTCTCAGTCTCAGTCTCAGTCTCAGTCTCAGTCTCAGTCTCAGTCAGTCAGTCAGTCGGCCAGCCAGCCAGCCAGCCATTCATTCACTCATTCACTCATTCACTCACTCACTCACTCAGTCAGTCAGTCAATCAGTCAATCAGTCCATCAGTCACAGTCAGTAGTTCAGTCAGTTCAGTCAGTTCGGTCAGTTCAGTCAGTCACAGTCACAGTCACAGCCACAGCCACAGCGACAGTCACAGTGACAGTCACAGTTACAGTCAGTCAGTGAGTCAGTGAGTCAGTCAGTCAGTTGGTCACACATACTTGAATACATAAGTGCGCATCAGGGTTGGAAGGCGTGGGCATGCATATGTCCTTCAGCACAAGTACTAGTCCTCTTGATATTTGGTTCAAGTGCCTTGAACAAGGCAAATTGGTGGGTGGTTTGTTCGACGCATTTTTAACAGGAGATTCGAAGCCAGACGACCACCGCGGCAGCTTGGTTGTTAAGCTGATGTGTTGATGGCCCATGTTCAAACAGACCGGAAACCGTCACATGGCAGCATGTAGCTAACACAAATTTGCATCTTGTGTGATGACAGGCATTTTCCAATGGAACCCGAAATTTCATAATATACATTTGTTGACAACCGGCAACCGGCAACGGGTACCGGCAACCCGCCAACCGGCAACCACCACGGTTTGTTATGGTCTCTTTGGGGTTGCTTTTGAATTTTACGCTTCGTTTGCGGCTTCTTTATGGTGGGTTTTGGGCTTTATAGGGTTGGCGTAGGCTTTGTTCCCAGTGGTTTGCTCAGGGTCAGCTTGTGGTTTCTTAAGAGTTTGTTTTTGGTAGCTTTTGGCCAGGTCAGTTTTCGATGCAGTTAGGGTTGGTTTAGGGATTATTCTCGGGTGGGTCCAGGCTTTATTTGGGTTTAGTGAAGGGTTGGTTTGGGGTTTCTTGGGGATGTATTTGTTGGCTTCTTCGGTATGTTGAAGGTATGTTTATAATCTTTACTCTTGGCAAGTTTGTGGTTTAGCCTGGAATGGTTTAGGTTTGTTTTCGGGTTGGTTTCAGGTTTGTTTAAAGTTTCATTAGATTGCTGTTCGTATACGTTTCGGGCTTGTTTTGCAGTTATTGTTATTTCGGCTTATTGTATAGAAATGGTTTCGAGATTCTTTCGGGTGGGTTTAGGGTTTGTTGCTGGCTTGGCTTGATTGACTTATTCCGGCTGCGTTTAGGGAGTTTCTTTCGGGTTGGTTTGGGGTTTGTGTAGGGTTGGTTGTAGTGGGGGTACCCTCCTATTTAGGGCTAGTTTAAAGTCTATTGAGGGTTGGCAAACTATTTACATTCGTTTTTGGTGTAGATTTGTGTTTATTTAGGGTTGCCCTACGGTTTATTTACAATTGGTTTGGTTTTTCTTTCGAGTTGATGGCTAGGTGCCCTTTGGGATTGATTTAGGAGATATTTAGGGTTGGTTTAGGGTTTGTTGAGAATTGTCTTTTGGATTTGCTTGTTCAGTTAGGGTTGGTTTAAGGTTCATGTAGGGTTAACGTGTTTGTTTGGAGTTGCTTTCGGGTTGGTTGTAGGGCTGGTTGGTTTAGGATTTGTTTGCAAGCCGCTTGGGTTTGTTTTAGGGCTGTTGGTTTATTGGTTATGTAGGATCGGTTCTAGGGTTTGCTCAGGGTCTATGTAGGATCCGTTCCAGATTTATATATTCAAGGTTAGTTTGAGATGTTTAAGGCTTCTTTTGGATCGGTTTCAAAGTTGTTTTAGGGTTGGTTGAAGGTTTGTTTTAGAGTTGGCTCAAGTTTCTGTATTCTGGGTTGATTAAAGTCTCTGTTTGGGTCGTTTTAAGTTTTAGGGTTTCGTGAGGGTCTGTTTCGGGTTGGCTTGGGGTTGCTTTAGGGTTGCTTTGAAATTATTTGCGCTCAGTATTGAGTTTTACTTTGTGGCAAGCTTGCGACTCCTTTAAACGAATACGTATAGGCATATACGCGTACAGGCGTACAGACATACAGGCGTCTAGGCGTCTAGGCGTCTAGGCTTGGCCACCGGCCACCGGCCACCGGCGCCGGCAACCCAACCGGCAACCGGCAGCTGGCAACCGGCAACCCGCAACCGGCATCGGCAGCAACCGGCAACCGGCAACCGGCGCCGCAAAAAAAGTATATATTCTTGGAACGCTTGAAAAATAAATCTGCTAGTGCCAGTAGATGTGTGTGCTGTTCCAGCATTCAATGTTCTATTATATAGATTCTGGGAACCCAGCCGTATAAAGACTCAGTGACTCACATGTCTTTGACACATGTCCTACCCTGGTCTCGGCTCAGCAGGTTGTGGAAAACAAAAGCATTTGTGACACTGGTTGTCGAATTGCACATTCTTCATGTTCCCAAAATTTTAGAAATTGATTTTTGTTTTGGTGTGTTTGGAGGGCTCCGCTCGGAGTGCTGGTGACGGCCACCCAAGTACATTAGCAAATTACCAAATTCAAGCGTTTATTGGGTAGTTTTGCTCAAAGGTCATTTCGCCAGATATTTGGCGAGTGGACCACCAGGTCACTGGCCAGTGCAGCTGAGCTGGTGGGATGCTTGGCTGAGGTGGTCTTGGATTTCTTCGAGTCCGTAGATGTGGACCCATCCGAAGCCCAGTACCTCTTGGAGGTGCGCTGTTGAACCCGCTGTTGGTCCGCATATGTCTGCATGCTTCGACATAAAGGCTGAAGACGTAATATGTCGACTGAGTTCTTCGATTTCTTCGGCATTGACGTACTAATATGTTTTCTTTGCTGAAAGTTGGGTCCTGATGATACCCATCAAAATTACTGTGAGGGATTTGTCCCACAATTTCGCGGAAACCGTGTCAACGCGCGCGAAGCATTTGCATAGTACTGAAATGGACGTGACTGGTTTCACGCGCACGCACAGATATGGAATTTAGACTGCTCACCCTCAAGCACCTCCAGAAATGGATGGATCGCGCATTTGATTTTGCGCTAGGGCTAGGGGCTTTGAACCGCGATCAAAGACCAAAGAACATTGTGCTTTCGGGAATGGTCGGGGCCGGAATGGTCGGAATGGTGCCAGAGCACTGCAGGGATTTGTCCGCTCTGCAGAGTTGCTCCACCCCAGTGCCGTAACAACTGCCACTTTGGAACCGGCATTTTTGAACAACAATATAACAACACAACAAAAACCAAACAATTCAACTCAAATCGACATAGGCGTTTTAGTTGTGTTGATGTTTTGTTCTGTTATTACATAATATTACGTGTGTTGGGGGATGACCCGGAGGTACTGGACATGGATGGAAGCGGAACAATTAACTTCGACGAGTTCCTTCATGGTACGCTGAGGCCATTTGCAACAGGGCCTTCTGACCCCGGGATGTGGTGTAAGGAAATAGTAATAAGAGTAATAATAATAACAATAATATATATATAAATATATATATATATATATTCATATATATATATATATATATTTAGTGTATATATATATATTTAGTGTATATAGATATATAGTATACATATAGTATATATACTGCATATATATATATACATATGTATATAAATATAAATAAAGAAATATATATATATATAAATATCTGCGTATATTTAATGAGTTTATCAGGTGGTTGTCCTGGGTCGAACCAGGGGTAGCTGCTAGTAGCTGTGCAAAACGAGATGACCTCCATGGCCTGTTGGATGTAATGCTGACCTTTCTCGGGATCCATGCGCGCCCTGCTCGGTATTTTGGAATTGTGCCAGATACGAAGAATCGCATTTTATCAAATCACACACAAATATTACAAGGTATATATCTAGCTATCTATCTGTCTGTCTGTCTGTCTGTCTGTTTGTCTATCTATCTATCTGACTGTCTGTTTGTCTGTCTATCTATCGATCTATCGATCGATCGATCTATCGATCGATCTATCTATGGATCGATCTATCTATCGATCTTTGTACGTATGTATCTATCTATCTATCTGTCTATCTGTCTATCTATCTATCTATCTATCTATCTAAGATATCTAAGATATCTATCTATCTATCTATCTACCTATCTATCTACCTATCTATCTATCTATCTGTCTGTCTGTCTGTTTGTCTATCTATCTATCTGACTGTCTGTTTGTCTGTCTATCTATCGATCTATCGATCGATCGATCTATCGATCTATCTATCTACGGATCGATCGATCGATCTATCTATCTATCGATCTATCTATCTACCTACCTATCTATCTATCTATCGATCTTTCTACCTATGTATCTATCTATCTATCTGTCTATCTGTCTATCTATCTATCTACCTATCTATCTATCTATCTATCTATCTATGAATCTATCTATCTATCTATCTATCTAAGATATCTAAGATATCTATCTATCTATCTATCTACCTATCTATCTACCTATCTATCTATCTATCTGTCTGTCTGTCTGTCTGTTTGTCTATCTATCTATCTGACTGTCTGTTTGTCTGTCTATCTATCGATCTATCGATCGATCGATCGATCGATCTATCGATCTATCTATCTATCTATCTATCTATCGTTCTATCGTTCTATCGTTCTATCGTTCTATCGTTCTATCGTTCTATCGTTCTATCGTTCTATCGTTCTATCGTTCTATCGTTCTATCGTTCTATCGTTC
>Ga0126342_10017924_pt1 | contig 12194 bp, 8 predicted proteins | sample Cyp1metagenome_FD_92528 | JGI IMG/M metagenome (GOLD analysis project Ga0126342, IMG submission 92528) | Coral microbial communities from Lord Howe Island, Old Settlement Bay, Australia - Cyphastrea 1 metagenome | ecosystem: Host-associated > Invertebrates > Cnidaria > Coral ... | reverse complement strand
GCAAAGGAACTTTCGCGACACCCAGCGATTGGAAGTGATGAGAGGCCTATGGCATGAATGGCAAGGTGGACAGGCCACAGATGAGGCGGTGCAGAACTTCTTCCACGCCACGAGATCGACGATTTGAGCTCGGAGGGAGAGGCTGAGTTTAGGATCCACGAGGTAACCAATGAGGAGGCAGAAGAGGAGTTGAATCACCTTGGAATATGGGGTGACATGGAACAAGGTGATGACGAAGTCATGGTGGTGCATGGAGACGTTCCTGAAGAGCGGTTGCGAGCTTTTGCAAATGCAGTGGCAGCAGCTCATGGAGCGACAGTGGAAGACAGACAAAATGAGGATGACCACCACGACCCCATTGAAAGCGAAGAAGAGGAATCAGCAAACACGAGCCCAATGCCTGATGAGAGTGGGAATTCAGTTTCCAGATCCGAAATGGATAGAACTTTTGCAGGAGCCAAACCCTAAAAGGGCAGTGGCTTAAAGAACTAATGGTTGTGCTGTAAGAACCAGCAAAACCAAGGCGGGGTGTTCAACATTTCATCCCCATGCAGTGCCAAGCATGTGCAGTAGGACCATGTTGCAGAAAGCCGTGCAGCAAGGATGACACGCACAAACTGAAGGCGTTTGCAAGTCAAGGTGCCGAAGACCCGCTCCAGCGTTGCAAGTATACATAACTTATACGTAATAAACCCCGAATGTGTTATGTTTGGTTTTCAAAGTAAATTGTTCTGGTCGATTTCATTTTTTGTTTTTGTTTTCACTTTCCACATCCTGTGACTGCCCCAGGAAATTGTTTCCACATGCGAAAGATGAAGAACCGACTCCTTCAGAGTGACGTGGAAGCACTGGAAAGAGCCAAAATTGCCTGGAAGAACAGTGATTAACATGTGGCATATGTGACATATGTGACCTGTTCTTGATGATTTACCATGACTTGTCCACATTCTGGCTATGCAAAACATTGACACGACATGTCCACTCACTGTTTTTTGAGGATTAAGTGTTGTCCATAAAGTAACGGTTCTTGTTGCTTGGATACTCATTTCGTACAGATTGGCTAAACTTTATTTTTGGGTGAAATGCTCCGTGTGTTGCTTAGATAAACATCCTTTCCTTTCACCTTTGTTAGAACATGTTGGAACCAGTTTTGTGGTTTGCTGGATCAAATCTGATCAAATTGAATGCCGCAATTTTGGTTGGTTAATTCACAGTTTTTGCAAAGGTATGATCCCAATTCTTTATTGGTGAACTTGGATCCCATTGTCTTGGTTATTTCGAATCCCTATTTTTGTTAGTTAACTGAGTGTTTATGGCTGGATGGATTCCAAACTTTGTTGTTTAATCTGTGACTCCCATAAACTGATTCCCCACCTTTCAGGTGAGGATCTCATCGTCGATCTTGTGTTAGTGCCTCCTCTTCTTTCCTCCTCGCCTCTCATAGCAAACTCACAGTGTCAGAGACTAGTGCACTCAGAATACATGTCAGAGTAGTCAAAATATACGGAAGGAGAAGTGTTTGTTAGAATTTGTGTTCGAATGAATTAGGGTTTGCGCGTGCCGTTTTGTCAGAATGTTTGTATTCCAGCCGGGCTCACTCAAAGTAGACAAGCTTGTTTCTTGGCTAACTCGGTGTTCATTATGCCCATTTTTGCGCCGCGCCTCAGATTCGGAACTCTCATTCAAAGAGGTTGCACCTTGGTGTTGGACCGAGGAGTGTGCGTGGGGGCATACAACGAACAAAGGATGTGGAGCTGACATGATTTTGACCCAGCCAATGGCAATTTAGGAAACACGTAGGGTGCATGTAACCAAGCAGATGCGGATCTAACCAACAACAATAGGATGATTGTAGCAGGTTTCCAGGATGGGAATGGGTTTGCCCGCGCTGTACTGGGAACAATATTACACAAAATACACAAAATATGCAATGTGTACAGAATTACTCCAAGCACACCTTATATACCTTCGTTTGGCAAAAATAACACCCTTAACTCTAAAACCTTAAAGCCTGAAACTCCAATACCCTAGGAGGTTATATATGTTATATCCTCAAACCCTAAACATAAATCATAGGAAACCCTGTTGTTTTCAAGCAAAACATGATGAGATGTGGACATCGAGGTGGAGAAATTCCTGGAGTGCAAAGGCACCCAAAGCATCCTGGACATCGCCATAGAAAGGACGACTGGGCGCCGAGTCCTGTGCCCCTCTGGGATGTTTAGATATTCAAAGTATGCAGATCCGAAGAGTTTATATATACATATATGTATATGTAATATAGTATTTATAATTGTATATATATATATATATTGTACATTATATTATATATATTATATACATTGTATATTATATATTATATATTTTACATTTTATATTAAATATTATATTTATATTTTGATATATATATATATACATAATTATATATTATACTATACTTTAGTATACTATACTATACAATTATATTTTATTACATTATATATTATATATATTAGTTGTTCTATGTATTTTCTATGTTCATGGATAATTTGTAAATGGTTTAAGTCTCCATTGGATTCCGTAACATGAATCATTGGATGCCATCTGTTTGGAGAGTGGAGACTACTAGAATGGACGCAAAGAATTTAATCTGAGTGTGGATAATGCTTCCACAATGTTCCACTTCTCTTGGAAACACTTTGGCAAGTATAAAATTCAACAAATACTTTCTGTCAGAAATTTGGGGACTTTGGCTTTTCAACGTTGTTTACTGTATGGAGGGAAATAATGCCCATGTCAATGTGGTTATTCTTGCTGATTGCTGCGGATTATATCCCTGTCATTGTTGACACTTGTTGCATTACCATGCTTTTAGATCCTCTCAGCATGGATTGTTGACTGCAGCTTATTTGTTTTGGCTAGATACCGATGTTTTGTTTACTACTACAGACTACAGATATGCTCTTTTGTTGATGCTATGATCGTCAGTCAAGTGTAAACACTTGTCGGCTATGTGGCCCTTCATATTCCAAAAAAATGTATATTTTGGTAGCAGTTAAAACTCTCCGTAGGAAACCTGTGCTTGATTGAAACTATGTAACAAGAACATTACACATTCTAAGATCCTGGCTTTACTCAAGTCCCTTCACCTTTCCCCTTCTCTCGATCGTATCACCATATACGATAGCTGGCTCAATGGCCACTGTGATTGGTTGAGTGTCTTTTTTGTGATTAAGTCTCAATTTGTTGCTGCTTTAAATGCGACTCCTTTGAGTTCTCTCATGTTTTGTTTTCTTCATAAACTGACTAAACCGACCTTGTTTCATAGTTCGCATGTTTATGTTTTGATGGTGTTGACTGGTTATATCTCTGTCAGATTCCATCTTGGGTTGTTGGCAGATCGAGGTTCTTTTGAAGTCCCTTTTTAAATCTTTTGAGGGGGAGGCTATGATTATTGCTAATGGATCGCGATTTGGGTTGCTTCAATGACCCATGATCAGGCGATGGGAGTATCCTGGCAGTTGACAATCCCACATCGATATCTATGTATATACAACACATGTGTATATATATATACACAGAATTATATATATATACAGAGTTATATATACATATATATATATATCTAGATATACATAATTATAAGATATATATATATATATACATGTGCATATTTTTAATATAGATGTACATATTTATACATATAATTATATATACTGTATATATATATATATATACATGATGTTCCTCTTGCAACTGGGGATTGCATGCTACCATGCTTGATTACCATGCTTGATTGCCAGGAGTTATCAATATAATGATATACGCGGATATAACAAATCCGCGCCAGATCAGATGTTCGCGGATTCGCTAATGCCCGAATCTTCCACTAGAACAAAGTTATGAATTTGTCACCAGAGGATGAATACTGGCCAAATTTATGTTTCCAGGATTTAACTTCACGGTTTCGATGTTTCGATGTTTGGAGTTGGTTGTTCTGGAACACTGGCCCTTCGCTGGGATTTGAGCATGTCAAAGGACATGATCCGGTGAGTTCCCCGGTTGACTTCATCAAACCTCCATGATTTTGGTTTGTTGAACTCCCAGGTTTGACGGGCAGATGATACCATCGTACCTCCCAACTCACATAGACCGTGAGAATTGCGGATTTTAAGAAAAAAGTGGTCCTCGAACGCCCATATTCGCAGGGTCTTGTTCAAATGCGAAGGGTGTAGATAATATCCAAGTAGTTCACATTAAATCCCTTTATAGACCCCATTATATCCCATTCTGTATAGTATAGAGATCAATGACACTATCCCCAGGAGCCTGTTGCAATTCGATGCCTTGCGGCTCATCTGGAAGCTCCGCAGCGATGCGGACGAGCGGAGCCTTGGATCATGGGAAACCATTGGAAACCGGGTTAAAAACCATGGGGAATAGATCATGATACATCCTATCACCCTCAGGAGCTTTAATGAAACATGGATCATAAACAGTTTATAATATTTTATAATCAGCGAAAAATGGGAATGCACCCATTATCCTCGGATATATATATAATAAACATTGTGTATACAATACACAAGTTTATTTGCTTATTTTTCACTTAGAATACCATGCCCCACCAAACCCCCAGCCACCACAGACTCTGAGAATCGCCCAATGAGTGGCCCAGCCCAGGCTTAGTTGAATGGAGGGTTGCAAATATTGCTGGGATTGGGTTGAAGCAACAAACAGATACAAACAGGAAGTACATAGTTCATCATAGTTGTGTTTAGGACATTTAAAAGGAGCAAACATTGTTTCTTTTGTTAATGAAATTTATTGCCTGCAGAAATGGGCTGACAAAATCGTCCCAATTTGGATGATCCCAAGAAGATGTCCGGATTGGGCCCTGGGATGCTATAGCCTGTTCCCCAGCATAGTGTGTTTGCCTCTGATTTGAGCAACCAACATCCTTGTTCATGACAATTTAGAGGGGGTTATACTGCCTGATTTGTTCGGAATTCTTGTGACTCACTATGGGAAGCCTGTTGTAAACCGACGGGTTTAACGGGATGACACGTGACACACCTGGAGCATCGCAATAATGAAATTGAGATGGGGATTGATCAATGTGTGTAACAAGATACTTGGGGGATGAACATCCAGTTACCAGTTACGTGTGAGTTTATTTGCTATTCACCAGAGTATTGGGGTTAAGGCCCAGCATTAGAAAATGTGGTTTTTCACAGGATACCAGAACGAATTGGAGTCAACCATGTGGTGAAGATCCAACAACCAATGGGTGAAAACCTTGCGGTTATGTCTCACGGTATTCCAACTAGATTCAATGCCATAGCCCTATGCTTCTTGGGTAAATCAACTGGGTATTGATTGTTGTCATACTGCATTATCATACTATTTATATCATTTTATATCATTATATACCAATAGTTTTCTGAGTGTTCGTTGATTATATATATATATAATATATCCTATGGATCTTCCCATCATATTCCCATGATACATATATTTTGTTACATTACCCTCCAGTATATAAAGATACAAAAAGATATGGAAATCCATGGGTTTCCCTTTAAAAAATGATCTAAACTGTTTGAATTGACAACTGCTATGTTAGTTTACTGGATGAATCCTTGTCATATACACATTAAATGCCCATTAATAGTCTATATTGGCTGAATCCCCATTGTGTATATTAAACATGGAAGATTCTCTGAGTCCCAGGAGATGGCGTCAATTCCTCGGGAGCCAAGGGTCCTTTGGCAGGCTTTTAGCTGGGAAGATCATCGACGATTTTCCAGCCATGTTTGATTGCCGGAGGGAAACCATTGATGTGATGAAGATGTCATGCGTCCCATAATTCTACCGCAGTCCGTTTTAGGGGTCGAAATTATGCCACTCAAATGGACGCTGGAACAAGTACCTGCTTGAAAGTGTTTGGGCATTGGGTTTGGGGTTCCAGTATGGTTCTAAGGTCGGCCTCACGGGAGTTTTCAACAATTGGGACCAACCATCAAGACATGGGGCTATTCATCAAGACATGGGGGAAAAACTTCTGGGTAGGAGACATGTAAGGGACAGGGACAAATATATGAGTTTTCCTAAAAATCGTAGAGATGCGACCTTCGCAAGTAGTGATACCTCCTGTATATTGTATAAGGTTATCTCATATTTTACAAAAGAAAGCTTGCAGCTTGCGCCAGCCAAGTAGATCACATATTTTTCTCTGAGGGATAACCCCCAAGTAGGACATTTCAAGAGCGCACCATTCCTGTTGGTGTTGGTGAAATCCCGTCAGAATATGGTTGGTTATCTACAGTATATCCCCATGATATTCCAATAGAAAATCCCCATGCCATGACCCATTCCCAGGCAATATCCCCTATTATCCCCTATTATTGTTGCTTAAAAATCCAGTATTTCCTAACCTGCTGCGTTGGTTCAACTCCCAAATCTGAACCAACGGCCGGCCAAGGACAAAGATCACTTTGGACCAAGGATTTACGAAGGCCCTTCATGTCGGTGAAAACTTAAGGAATCAACCAGGGGCATTGATCGGGGTTTGAGTCATGAAGTACGTTTGAGATGGATATTGTTTAGTTTAGTTGTCACTAATCCCTTCCCCTAATATGTAATAACCCCCTGGTTTCAAGCCGGGAATAATGTATTGGGTCATATTGGATCTATTTATTTTTGGTGCCACGTCATGACTGTTATATCAGGCCTACCATCTGGGGTTTTATATAGGCTATACGTATGGAGAATAGTACCATTGTTACCAGGTAAATCACCAAACTAAATGGGCCATCTGAACCATAGCTATGTCAAGTTGCCGGAGGGTATCATGTATCATGACCTGGCAACACATGGCGTCCACCCACTACCGCTGTTGATGATGTTGGAGAAACCGCTAGGCTTAATGGAGCATATCGGAGAATAGTGTGCAGACTGGTATGCACCATTGCTGCAAAAAAACCCATGTTGACCAGTTGTAACACTCTTAAATCATGATTTTCTGATGTTCTATCCTGTCTTGTCCCTATGATGGTTGAATCAACAACATGTTTGTTGAGGGGTAAATGTTGAACCCTCCTATCTGTGGAATTTGGCACATGCACCATATTATGTGGTAGTGAATTGTTAAATCCCGGCATTTGGATATACGCCATGGATCCGAATCCCTAACGGATCCGTTTGACTCCAAGAACTGGATCCGAAAGGGGACGAGAAAAACATCAAGAAATGTCCCATGAGATCCCATTAAATCCGGACCATCATTACCATACGCCATTAATCCATATTGATCCCACATATTCCCACATCATGTTGAATAATCCCCAGTCCCCCTATTGCAATCCATTATGATCCCTATTGTTGATGATTAAGTCCATACAATAACTGATGACATCCCAGACCATAAACCATAGCCAACTGTTAAATTACCAGAGGGTAACTGGAAGGCGGTGATCAATCCATCAATACACATGAGCATAGGCATTTATCTACACCCGCTTTAATTAACATGCAGCATCATTATAACACAACAGATACAGTAAACAAATAAATATGTGTCTAGCGATGTTGTTCCATGTTTGTTTGGTTTGGGGGCGAGTAAACGAGGAACACCTATCTCAAAACGGATGGGCGCAAAAATAAACATGAACTTCCAGGACCCCTTTTGTGGGGTCTCCTGCAAGGGTCTACGTTTAAAACAGCAAAAAGGTTTAGCATTTTGAGTTGCGGGATGACAATAAACCGTAAAGCATCGTATAGCATGTACTATAACTTGACCAGGGGAATATGAAATCCCAACTGCAGGCCGTCGAGTGCGATCGTTTGCACGACGAGATCAGCCGTGCAGTTCAAGAGTTTCTGCGCCTCGACTCTAAAACTAGTAACAAGAGGCGATTAAGCAGCAAACATTAGTTGTGCACAGTAATCTAACATATATACAACATTATACAACTATGTATATATACACATATACAAATCTAAGTATGTATATATATATGCATGTATATGATTATATAAGCATATATATATACGTATGTATAGACATATTTACATACATACATGCATATATACATACATATATGTACATATATATATACATAATATATATATATACATAATATATATTTATACATTAATATATATATATATATACTCATACAATTCGAAATATATACATATCGTATCTTTTTTTTAATATCTGGATATCAGATATATAGACAATCATGCTTAATTATCAGATATTATATATGTATATATAAACAAAAACACACACACACACACATAGACGTAACATGTATGCACACTTTTTGTGATCTCTATTGGTGTCGGTGAGTTTTATTCCTTCCTTTTCCCGGTTCTATCGCCCGACCCGGGTTCTGTCGATTGGCCAAGGTTGACCAAGGGAAAAGTCATCCTGTTTTGGGCTGCTGTTGGGGTTTTCTGTGTTAATAAATCTTACAGTAGTAAAGCAATAGGATCCACCATCCCCAATTTTGCCGTTCTTATGGCTTGTAAAACCATCAGAAGTTGGGTGGTTTATGGCACTACATGATGATGACATGATGATTTGTATCCTCAACGTATTTAATTAGTCATTGTTATACACCCTTCTTTTGGTAACGTTCCCATATTCCCAACAAAACCCAACAAAACATCCCATTATTGTGGTAATACCACCATTGTATCCCATCATATTGAGAATTATATACTGTTTGCATGATATCCCATGAACAATATATCCTCGTGTATTTCCCGTGTCCATTCATTGTTGTAAATATGATTGACATTATGATATCTTATTATGATGGGGATATAGCCATCATTAGTATTTAGCATTTAGTACTTAGTATTTAGTAATGTGATATCCCATCAGCGTCCAGTCATCAAACGTGGCAAGGACATTGGCACCTCCATTTAGTTCGGGGGGACTTCCCAGCCAGCCATGTTTGAAGACACCGACGGGTAATCCCCGTGATTCATGGTGAAATCCCATAGAAAATCCCGTTAAATCCAGGGTGTTTACCGATCCAACGAAACATCAATTGATTAATGCCGCCAAGGCAGCAACCATCCGACGTCACCTGGTGGACCTGCTATTGGAAGATCAGAGAATGCCCAAGGCGTTGTTTTTGACTTCGGGGACCGGAGTTTGGGCATGTTTTTGCAAGGACAAAATTGAAATGAGACACGCCTGTTTGTATGATTTTGGGCACAATTCATGGAAACATTCATGGAACTTTAAGCTCTGCATGTGATTGGTGGTTTATTTTTTGTTGATTTCTATTGCCAACATGGGATGATCATCTGAACTAAACGGAGGTTGGAATGGGAGCATCATTGAAAACGATGGGGAAAATTTCCGTTGCCGTGTTTGATTGCTGGAAGATAACGTCATGTATTGAGATTCAAGAACGTCATTGCTTAACCTGGATGGCCCTGATTCCGAATGTGCCACGAGTTTTTCCCTTGGTGCATCCCAATGAGTGAATAGAATAGCACGGGTAGACTATGGCTACGCACGTCATTGTTGCTTACTCACAATTACTATCCAGTGTATTTACCATACATCAAGGATTACAGTACCCATTTGATATCTTAGGATTCATATTGTTATTCTATGTTTTATGTTTTATTTTTTGCAATGTGTCTGGTTTTATGTAATATTTATGGATATAATATGTGCGTTTGTCATCGTATTACGGTTGAAATTGTTCGAATCCACTTTGTTATTCAGGATACTTGTCATCTCAACAAATATGGTTATTACATGTTATTAATCACTAGTTATGGTTAGATACTTTAGCACTTTAATCTTGTGCGATTTCAATCTTGTGCGATTTCAATGGTAAAATTACCTCCAGGCCGGGGGTGGCTCCCGCAGGGCGGCAGCCTTGGCCCCTGGAGGTATATCTACATACAGTTATATCGATAGGTATAACATGGTATAAGGGTATACCTACTGTATATATCATGAAGGGCAAAATATTGGATAAAGAGGATCTTAAATCCCCACCCCTGCAATAAACTTTACATTCATTGAAGAGTTCAAGAACGGGGTTTAGGGTTACATGAAGAGGGTATCAAATCCTTACCCCCCTCCCAAGCCCCTACATTCATTGAAGAGTCAAATAAAGGGGACGATCCTACAGGGGACTCAATTTATGCGCCTTGCAATAGGATGCTCAAGATGGAGTGGCTTCAGCAGTTGTTGTTGTTGTTGTTGATGATGATGTTGTTGATGATGATGATGATGATGATGGCAATTGTTGTCATCCATTCGGCCAATCCGACGACATCCCGAATTGCATAAAACACTGGCCCTGCACAGTCAAAGCGCAGTTCCCCAGGCAGCACCTCCGTCCTGGCCATAAAATTGGTTCTAATATGTACTAATTAGATCTAATTAGATCTAATTAGTACTACTGTAACCTGATATTTTTTGGTAGGTATGTAAAATTCACCATGTTCCATCCCCCCAGCCTGTCCCATCGGCAGGTGCTGCCTGGATTTTGCTGCGTTCCTCCAAGCCACGCAGCTGCCCGAAGCACTGCATGCGTGCGGCTGGCATCGCTGGGAGGGCAGCTGGACCCTTCCAATTCGCCAGCGACCTGGAGAAAAACCGTAGGGGGAAATGGGTCATAAATCCATAGGACAGCCTAGCCAACAAAAAGGGATATGAATGTTCCTTTTTACTGGTGATTCATGGTGATTAATGGTTATTTGAAATGACACCAACAAAACGTAGGGATTTTTTGTTGCAAACATGGGGGTTTAAAGATATGGATTCGTGGCAAAATGATGGCCGTTTAGTTCGGCAATTTTAAGCTGGAAAACCACTAGTGGTTATATGGTCTTACATGGAGGATATTAGGCAGGAAGTTGGCAATGCAAAGCGCTTGGAAACAGGACGCATCTATTGACCAACATGTATGACAATATTTTTTAACTCCCTGTCATATGAAAAAAACAAAACAAAACAATGGGTGTGAACATATTTTGTCGTCGTCGTTGTTGTTTACCTAGAATGACCCGTCGTGCCAATCATATGCTATTTGTTTGGCCATCACCTGAGAGGGCCTTATGGTTGGACATGGTGTGTGTGCGCGCGCACCACTTGTCCTCCGAGATAGTGTGTCTGAAATATGCTGAGTTATACGTAAAGTATATATAGTTATTTCATGTTTTTCGAAGCTTCCGCCGCGGCGCGTGCCGGGCACTACCTGGTATATATAACTGTGGGACACTGAAAGATCCGGCCAGATAATAAGTCTGTATATATACGTATATATAATATGTATTACATACACGGTTCCAAGTTTTGACGGTCATCCGCGGATGAAGTCTTGATTTGTTGCAGCGGTTTGCGACTGTTAAGGATCTTTTATACGCACGACACCATATCCAGACGCTTCAAAGACGGTAGAGCTGCTTGTCTGCAACGCTCGTTGTGGTTCTATCCATGCTGAAGGGGCGGGTTAAGATTTTTCGGGTGTTTTTTTGACCACGGATAGATATGATTTAGTGATACATGTATGTATATATATAATAGATATACACATATATATACATGAAACTGCAAAACTACATGGTCAAGGTATATCGGCAAATGCCTGGGCTTTGCCCGGACCGGCGATGACGACAGGCGACGCATCATCATCATCATCATCATCATCAGCATCATCAGCATCATCATCATCGTCATCATCATCAGAAGTACTGTAAACCCTTATTGAAGATCTTCAATGAATGTAGAAGTGTAACGGGGGTGGGAAAATTAAACCCTTATTGAAGATCTTCAATGAATGTAGAAGTTTAACGGGGGTGGGAGAATTAAACCCTTACTGAAGATCTTCAGTGATTGTAGAAGTTTAACGGGGATGGCAGAGGTAAACCCTTCTTGAAGATCTTCAATGAATGTAGAAGTTTAACAGTGGTGGGAGAATTAAACCTTTATTGAAGATCTTCAATGAATGTAGAAGTTTAACGGGGGTGGGAGAATTAAACCCTTACTGAAGATCTTCAGTGAATGCAGAAGTTTAACGGGGGTGGGAGTTGAATATTCCCTAGTATTATGAAAAACTTGCAGCCACAGACTGGGCCAGGTCAAAATATTTATTTTTTCATTTTTTTATCATTTTGGTTATCATTGCATTCATCATTTTTTTTATCATTTATTTTACCATCTTCATTTT
>Ga0126342_10017923_pt1 | contig 12194 bp, 10 predicted proteins | sample Cyp1metagenome_FD_92528 | JGI IMG/M metagenome (GOLD analysis project Ga0126342, IMG submission 92528) | Coral microbial communities from Lord Howe Island, Old Settlement Bay, Australia - Cyphastrea 1 metagenome | ecosystem: Host-associated > Invertebrates > Cnidaria > Coral ... | reverse complement strand
GTCTTTTCCCTGTCATGCAGTGCTGTGGTTGAATCTTTCGTTCCACCCTTGACGGTGGCTCAAGCCAAAGCGGTGAAAAGTGCACGTCCGTTGCACTGCATTTTGTCCGTGCCAGTTTCAAACATGACTTAGCATGACTTAGCAGTTGATCGATCTTTCCTTGTTTCTGTTTTTGAAGTATTTTGAGCAATCCGGATTTGGGGTCCGCAACCTTGACGGATTGATGATTGACACAGAAGATTCACAGCATTTCACAACCAAAAAATCTCAACCACGTCGCTTGGAAATCCTCCGAAATCTGTACGGAACATCGACACATCGCAGCCCGAAGCATGGCCTGTGGCCTGTGGCCTGCCGGCCCCGCGACGGGTCACCGAGGTGGGCGTTTCCAGAGCACTGCTGCCACGCTTGGACGGACAGTGCGGTGTGCGGCGTCACATTCAATGTACATTCAATGTACATTCCGTCATGTATTGAGTCATTTGAAGTTAACATATAGTCTAACATAGTTAACTTATGTTAACTTTATAAGTTGTTTTGAAATGTTTTGAAATCATTTTGAAGCTATGTCATGCTATGTTCATGTAGAATCGTAGCTGTTGAATCATTGCATCCAGGCCATGGTGGAATCCGTCCCTCACCGAATCTGCACGGGTGCATATCACAACTGGTTCAGAACTGCTGTCAGCAGCCCTAAGGTATGTCTCTCCACCAGACCATGGTGCTCAGCCGGAGCGTCTGGAATCCAAGTGTTTTGTTTCTGTGATAATTGTGATAGCTATCTGGATGCATGTTGAAGTTTAAAGTGGAAAGCAGGTCATTGGATTGTCTCGGAATTTCCACCCTGTTCCGTGTTTTCATGACACGTCGGTATCTTGTAACACGTCGGCTGTAGCTGTTGCTGTTGCTGTTGCAGTGCCAAGGTCGGCGGAAGCGGCACCGAAGCTCCAAGGTGCCGCTGGGAGACTTTCGGTGCGAAACAAACAGTTGACATCAGGTGACATCAGGTGACACTTTGTCTTGAGCTATTGACAACACTTATTGACACTTTGTGTTCTTTTCAAATCTTTTCAAATCTTTTCAAAAAATCTTTTTGAAATCTTTTCAAATCTTTTCAAATCTTTTTGAAATCTTTTCAAATCTTTTCAAATCTTTTCAATTGTCTTGAGCTATTTGAGCTATTTGAGCTATTTGAGCTAAGGTGAGACTTGCCACTGACAGATACGCACAGTCTCTGACAGTCTGAGGAGCGGCGGAGAACACGTCGAAGATCGAAGACCAAGGCACAGACATCAGACATCAGAAGTCAAATGCAGGGAGATGCACATCATGAATCAACATGCACAGACATTCAGATGGTCCATAGTGGCCCAATTGGACGATTGGACTGTCACAATGTCACGCAACATCACGCAACATGACGCAACACGCAAGGCTGGCAGTGAAGATTCAGATACGCACAGAGCTCAGAACACAAAACTCAAATTGGTTTACTCATTGAGTTACATATTGAGTTAATTACTCGAGTTACTCGAGTTATTCGAATTACGACCCGACGTTGTCAGATCACAAGCCGTTCGGCCAGTGGCCCAGGTCCTCGCAGTCAAAGTCCAGACCTTCGGAGCCGGTTCGGGGCACAGCCGGATTTTCGAAAGGCTTTAACGAAAGGCTTTAACGATGTTTTTTAACGATGTTTCACGATGCTTTCACGATGTTTCAAAGAGTTAGATCTTTCACAACGTTTCACTCGGTGTGAGACATAAGTTGAAATGTTCTTTCTCTGACTCGTTCGATCTCTCGCATCTTGTGGCATCTTGTGGCATCTTGTGGCATCTTGTGGCACTTGGCATGTCCTCAACAGCCCTCAACAGCCCTCAACAGCTCTTTTGGCTGACCTCATGTCTCAGTTTTCCACCAAATTCATGCGAACAGTCGGAGATCAATTCTGCTTCACCAGGCGGCAAGCCACTTCAGAAATCCTTACATTGATCCTGCCGCTTGGCACGAAACAAGTTCACAGGCTGCGTTTTTTCTGTTGACTGGCTCCACGGAGGCATTTGCAATGAAGGCATGCCTAGCTGATGAGAAATTGTGTCATATGGCTTGTGCTTGCTGAACACATGCAAATGCACGTGGCAGCAAGAGCCCGCATGAAGAATTGCTGAACATGCGGAACGACATGTTTTTCATGCGTTCATTCCCAAGGTACCCACGGAGCAAGAGACTTGGTGCAGCCATCAGCAGCATTTTGGCTGTTACGTACCACGTGCTATCCGCTCTATCCGATTCTATCCTTGATGGCCGAGGCAACCAACTGAGACCGAGGACGACTGGTGATCCACACGGGGACACCACTTGGACTTGTCATGACACGATGACACGATTGGAATTGGCAGTTGGATCCATTTGGATCCAGATCCTACACGTAACCTGGGCACCTCTCGTAACCTGGGCTTCGATCCCTGGTCCGAGTTGAAGCCAGTCATGAAATCGTTGCGACATGTTGTGACAGTCATGAGCACCATATTATACCATATTTTACATGTTATTATGTCATTGGCATCCGGTTGTATCGCTTTCCTTCTCCAATACTTGAAGTGACAGTTTCACAATGTGCATGCACATACCATCCCATTCCCGCCCATTCTACAAGTCGACATCTATTGCGCATCGTCTATTTTTACCAATTTGGGCTTCCATTTTGGGGCTTTTGGCACCATTTGGCACCATGTGTCTACTAATTAAACCTGCTTTTCTTAGACAAAATTACACGCACTGTCTCCGCTGCATTTCGGACTTGTTAGGAGAACCACTCCGCTGAGCCCGTGGATGTTTGGAACCTAGGGCACTTTGCACCTGATGCCTGACTGCCCGCATCATGTTTCGGCATGCTGTATGACTGCGTAAACAGTAAACGCCTGTAGGAGAAGTGGAAAGGGCTTCTTGCCAGGGTAGAAGCACTGGCAACAACCTCAGGAACCTGCAACCCTCGTGTATCAAAGAGCAGATTTGGTTTTGGCATCAGTGGAATGAGAATCCATCAGAATCCTAGTATGAAATCAATTGAAATCAAAGAAATTTCGTTGTGACAGGCTGAGTTCTGCCGTGCTGATGGCGTTGAGCACGAGCCCCATTGCCCCAATTGGTTTGCAGAGTGCCATTCAAGTTGCTCACCACATGAACTTCGGCGCATTGAGGGACGGGTAATGCGCCACGATTGGACTGAGCCTAAGCTGTGAACCAAATGAGAAACTTCCCAGAGCACCAGCGATTAACATGTCTTACTAAGCAGCTTTTCGGAGAATTCGATGGTTTGACATCCAGCTGAGATCCGAAGCCTGAGCAAATGGCAAACATCGTAGGACGGCCGTGAGCCTTTTGTTTGCGCGGAAAATTGTGCAAAACCGTAACCAAGACAGACAGATCTGACAGATGGACACTGAAAAGAACACACGGCTGCCATGATTCCACCACACGCTGTACTCTTGGAAGCTTTTGGAATCTCTTGGCTTAAGCACCCGTTCCAGTGGCCATTGGAATTGTGACAGAAACAGCTTTGAAAGGCTTCTCGAAAGACTCTTGAAAGACTCCCAAAGATAAGATACAACAAACTACGTTCAGTTAGGTGCTTATGTGTCGCACAATTGTACAACTATAATCAAGAAAAGTGAGCAACATAAATGATATCATTGTGCTGTAAAAGTAGACGTTGCACATATTTGTTGTTTGCCGTGCCACCATTCCATTCCAACTGGCTACAAAGTAAACCTGGAGCAGCAGACATTAATGCAATATAGTAATATAATGTAATATAATAGTAATATAGTGCAATTAGACATCAGACTTTGTTTATCGTTTTTGCAATGACCAGTAGCTCGCTGGTGTTTCTGAACCTACTGGTGGCTGCAGCCTCCCAGGTCGCTGGAGATGGAGCTCACATGAAAACAGCCAGTGACATCCAGTGACCGCCAGGTGTCGACCGAGAAAGAGATCCGGCGGCAATTGGATGAGTGGGCAGCAACATGGCAGGCCGGATTGAACATCAGCCGTAAAATCATGATGTTTTAATATGTTTTATGTTTTTTTTGTCGATACTTCATTGTAAGACTTTTTTTTGATGCATGTTGATTTTTGATACTTGATGGATAATACACATGATTTCATATGATCATCCCAGAGATTGGTCGCTTTTTGAAGTTTTCGTTTGTCGCACAGTCGACAGGATTCAGAATCACCTGCAGCGATCCGAAGTTTTCTCCACGATGTGAACTTTGGAGTCGCTAGCAACTTCCTGGCGATTTATTCGTTTTTTGCATCGCGTTTCTCTTGGCAAACCCTTACTTGTAGCCCCGTTGCCACATCACGGTTTCACATCTAAGAAAGTCTGGAAAATCCTAAAGAAACAGTTGCAGGTGGATCACTGTGTGAGGTTGCAGTCTCCGAAACCACAGTAACCCATAGTGGCCAAACCCTGCCACGGCTCTCATTCAACGGCACGTCAATCTAGGTACCTACGCGAGTTGGGCGGCTGATTTGCCCAACGTCGCCAAAAACTATGCCGTGGCAGCAGCGGTGCTTGAGAATCTCGGCATCCAGTTGCAATAGGGAACCAGTTTTATATAGTTTCATAGAAACCTTCATGGTTTGTTTCCAGGTTTTGCCTTGAATTTGTATGTCACGCATGCTGTGTTTGGTACTTGTAAGGTATAGTTCGGGATAATAGTTTAGATATGGATGGATATATTATATATATATAGATGGATATAGATGGATATGGATTGGATGGACCGATAGATACAATGACGGAAGACACGAGGAGACAGGACAAGATCAGGATACTGCAGATACAAAGAATAGGATACAATAGATTCGGTAGACTAGTTTTATTGGATGGATTAGGTGTAGGTGAGGGTTGGATGAAACATACAAGGTAGACTGGTAGACATGGATAGACATGGATAGACATAGATAGACTATGCAAACTGCCGGCCATGTAGTGCATGTTGTGCTCCTCTCAGCCGAGGTCAGTGGCTTTGCTTCCCGATTGCCTCATTGAGCTGAAAATCCGAGACGAGCTTCAAACGCGGTGCCCGCAGAAGATGTACAAAATCGTCACCCGCCACAGCCTATGTGAAAATATATGGAAACAGTTTGAACATTGCAGAACCTCAGGCAGATCTAGATAGATACAGTTTGTGGTATGATGATTATGATGATACATCTTTATGTTTCTGTTGCTTCGGATGGATTCAGTTCACTTGTTTATCTTGCTTTTGTTTGTGAGTCTTTGGTGCTCTTTCTCAGTGTGGATGGAGTTTTGGAAAGCCAGCATCTTGTGGAGATCTATCTGGATCTGCATCTCTTTACATGTGCTGGTTGTGTTCCAGATCCGTCCTGAGGCTATCCAAAAGCTCTTCAGCATGGGCAGCTTGCAGAGATTGTGAAACCTACATAAACAAATTGAGAAGAACAAAGTGTTGAATTTGTCTAACATCTGTACATCACTGCGCACACTGCACGTGGTCCCAAACTTCTTGAGACTTCCAAGGAGATACCGCAGGTGCAGATGACACCTGGAAACGCGCAAGAAGTTTATTTCGCGGCTCCACCCGTGCTTTTCCTGAAGTTCTGCCAGAAGATGAGGCTGGCATTGGCACTGTGATTTGTTTTGGAGAGGGGATCATGGATGCAATGTGTGCGAATCGAACCATGACACACAGTAGTACTAATTATATGTGATAATCCAAGATACTGTAGGATGTTTCCATCGAATTGTGTTTTGTTTTGACCGAATTCCTTTTCTTTGTCAATTCTGGTTGATTCGATTGTGTGTTGGCTTTGTCATTGACATCCAAGGCTGCAATTCCTTGGCCTTCTGCTGTTGAGACGCCTACGGTTTGGGTTCGCGGTTTAACGCGACAGCCCTTTTGGGATTGTCACAAGGTGCAACCTGATTGGACAGTTCAGCCCGATTCAGTCAAGTTCAGTCCTTTTGCAACACTCGTGAGATGGTGTCAAAAAGCAAAGCATAGCTGACAGCTGACGTGAACGAGTGCAGTTACAGTGACATTAAATTGAAATCATTGATCGAAATGGAATTAACAATGAATTGACATGAATTAACATGAATTAATAATTCACAATAACACTCGTTTGGGCATGTTTCGGTTGGGCTTCGTAATACGCGTCGAGGCCTGGCCCTTCGTCCGACACTTGGAAGCTCAGTTCGGACGGATCTTGAGCGAAGCAGTGCTCGCTGCGCCGAAACTCCAAAAAGCAACATGTCCAGAGATGGAACACCCCATATGGAAATGATATGAAGTGCTCGTGGCTATTAATGGGAAATGGGAATATCATTGGAATATGATGTAGATTCAATTTGATAGTTTTTTAAACATCCAAAACCGTCAAAACCATCAACAGAATCAATGTGATTCAATCGGGTTTTGATCTGTTTTGATGGTTTTGGATGTTGAACATGCCCGCAACACTTTGCCCAACATGTTGCCCAACACAAAAATTAGTCACAATCTGATGACCATCTGATGACATTCCAAATATTCCAAATGACATCGGACAAGTTGACGGGCTGAGGCATATCCCTATTTATTTGCCGCTGGCTCTTGGCAGAACCTCTTTTTATACCGAGGGCATACGTGGAATGCAGAGATTTGTGCAGTGATGCCGCATACCTGTGAGCTTCTTCTTCCAGAGATTCCCACGAAGCCGGGACTTCCATACGTGATGCCCAACAACGAAGAGATCGTTCTTTTTCGCTCTGTTGGTGGCGCCTACGTTGGTCCACACACCGGAGCAGTCAACAATCAGATTAACATCCACCTCACGCTCAAAGGAGGTACAGGTGTTTACTTGGAGGTTGGTTCCTCAGAGTCAAACCGTTCCCGATTTCGATTCTTTGGGGGTTTTATTTCTGTATTTTTTGCGACTTGGCATCCAAGGTCGCTGGGGAAAAGGTAGAATTGCAAGCTGGCAAAGCCGTGTGCTTTCAGGACGGAGGGCAGCTCCGGCGCATGCATTTGCAGTGTGCGAAGCGCCCTTGATCCATTTGGTTTGATGGTTGTTATGGTTGTTCACCTGTTTCCACTCAAACCAGCGGGACTCAACAGATTTCATGCGCATCCTCAAAGATTTTCTCTGCTTGTATTTGTTTGAATATATTGGAAGCAGGACAGCTACCTACATAGCCTGGAGCATGATGATGAAAGCCAAGAGAGGCTCTCACTGGTGCCTTTGTTCAAATAAGTGTCCTGTGTCCCCTCATCATACAAATTCTTAAAATATCTGAACATTTTAAAATGCAGTTCCAGTTTCAGCATGTTTCAGCTGATGTTTGTTCTGGGCCTTTTATCATCTTTTATCTGCTCTGAGGTGGTTCGTGTTTTGCATCCGCAGTATGAGATGCAAAGTCTGAATGACACTCGCGCCACAGAAGCAGAAGGAGCTTTGCACCACTGGAGTGAGTCAACAGCTTTGAGAAAGGAACTGTCACGTTTGCGTGAGCACTACCGGAAGATGCATGATCACAGCACCTCGGATTCATCAACGTTTACCATGAGCAATAGAATGGATAGAATGGGAAAGTGGTATGCCACGGTATGCTGCGTGTCAAATATGATATCACAACATATCACAAGGATATAATGATATTACAATATCGACAAAGAGTCGAACAAAACTGGGCGTATCTGGGCAGCGTTTTTGTTGCCGGGGCTTAACCAGCCACACTCTGAAGAGGGTACCATTAAACCAAGAGGGGTATGTCATAGGTATGTATGGTGATATGATGTGATATGCGAACATTTCAGGTAAGGCAGAACTGCAGGTGACAGGTGGCCCAAATCCGACTAGGTGAAGATCCTTGTAGAGCTCCAAAGCCAAGTGAATCCGAAGTGAAAAAGGTGCAGGAGATGTTCAGTTTTCTCAGCAAACCTTGGAACAGTGGTATCGAAACAGAATCGCTGGATGCTATTGTGGTCCTATCGAACTGGTATGATCGAATCTCCAAGATCCGGAAAGTCCTGGATCTGGCAGATGCTTGGCTTAAAGAGGTGCCATATGGTGCCATCCCTCGTGTTCGATTCGTAGAATTGATGTTGCATCATGTTGCATCAAGGATTCTTTCAGGGGATGTACACAGCTGCAAAACAGCTACACTTCTGGATAACATTTGCATATTCGATGATTTGCCGGATTGCGGATTGAAATGGACAGCATGTTTACCCCTTACTTTCCATGGCGGTGGCGATTCCACTGTTTCGATAGCAAAGATCAAGTCATTCAGCGATTTGTTCAACTTCAAAAGGTTATGAGTCGGTTATGAGATGTTATATATCAGTTATACTAATTTCACCACGTTCACATACCAGGTTCACATTCAAGACTCTTCGAGACATCATACCGCACGGGTTTTGGTCCAAAAGAGGTGCGCTCTAAAGATTGCGATCGGAGCTGGAGCTTCGCTGTGCGCATGGCATGTGCAGCCGAGGCGAAGCATCGAAATGCTCCGATCATCTTGGTGGGTGGACGAGGCCGACTCAGCTCAATTCAGGCGGCAGAGCTCAACGGCCACTTGGCAACGGCAACTACAGACTTCCTTCTGAATACACGCTTCGCGAAGTATGAAGTAATGAAGAAGACATTAAAACAAATGACAGGAATGAAAGAAATGGAAAAGAATGGAGAAGAATCGAGTAAACTGCAGATAGTTTGCGTTCAATTGATTGACACATTGGGAAATCCGAAGGCTCTGCAGCAAACGGAACCTTACCACAGAATTCAGATCGGGAGTGCCATCATATGATCGCTTTGCTTGATTTCGTTTTCCCCTAGTTCTTTGACGCGTTGTGGAGAGCTCATGCAGAAGGACTTGCAAGGAAACCATTGGAACTGGGTAATTAATGCCATTGGTTATACAGACATCACAGAAAGAAAAGTAGTTACAGCTTGCGTGGTCTTGCCAATGAAGGAGTTGGTTTGCAGAGCCTGTAGACGCCAAGATGTTCCCACACACACACACAAATATACAAAGGATTCTGCGCTTTTTCTCAGCATTTCAAATGTTAGAACGCTAGTTTTCTAGCCGTACCAACCCTGTAATGCGTGTAGATGTTTGTGTTGACCCGAGAGTATTTGCCAACAACCAATAGCTCGCATTGGGAACTAATTCGCAAACAAGACGGTCTTGAAAGAGGCAGAAAGAGACAGAAGACATCACAGAGTCACAAGATCTGACAAGATCTAACAAGATCTGACAAGATCTGACAAGATGTCACTTAAGTGATTCACTATGATTCACTGAGGAGAAGCGCATGCTACGCTTGCGCAGCTCTTGGTCTTGATGGAAATCCCCGGGGAGTTAGGCTCAATCATCACGAACCGAGTGGTGGCAATTAGTTGCAATGAATGCCCAACTGAAGAACTTCGTATGAAGTGCGGTTGTGTGGGCAACACTGGTTTCAACACAGTTCCTTGGCCTATCTTGGCCTTGAGTCGGTACGTTGGAATCGACAGCATTGCCTATAGAGCTCTAAGAGTTCACTTGTGACACTGCCTTTAAAAGTCCAATCAAATGGATAGTGAAGGTAGCCTTCGAACCATTCCATGCCTTGTCCAAGCTTTCTCCATGCAGTCATACTTGCGTACATTGCCATAGCTTCCGGTAGCTTCCGGTGGCTTCCGGTGGAAAGCAAATGAGGATCGTTTTTTGGATTGGGCAGCCAAGCATTTGCCACCACTGGTTCGACCACGGCGCATCGCTGTGGTCGAAGAATCCTATTTGGTTCGAAGAGTGGCTGCCACGGTGCTGGGACGCTTGCAGGGCTTTGGCAGACAGACTGTGCACAATCACACGAAGCTTGGACGCAGGATGCAGTCTATTCATGTCTATATATTCTTCAATAAATCTCAATCACATTGAAGTGTGATTAGTAAACCGGCCCCGTTTCATTGTAGTAATCTCAGTAGGATTTCAGCATTTCAGCCAAGCAAAATTCCAACATGTACTCAGGTAAAGTTTCTTTGTACTTGAGAAGTACATTCATCGATATCCATCGAAAGCCCTTGAGGTTCATATCTGAAAGGGTTTGATCTTTGCTTTTTAATTTGAGATGGGGAGCCAGCATCCTGCACATTTAGGAAAAATGCAAAAATTATTGCGTACTTTATTCAGTGGTGTTGCTAATCCATTTGGACAGTTGGCTCGCTTATTTTAGGTACTTTGCGCTAAGCCGATGTGAACATTGATGAAACGTGTGTTTTCTTGATGTTGAGTCTTTGGCGTGACTGTCCTTGCTGTGATTCTCCTTACATTGTTCAATTCACACACACATACCCAGGACGATGGAGATCAGCGTCGTCAATGCGCGAGAAAGTGAAGATAGCAAAGCTTTGCATGAAATGATGGAGGCTGCATGACACGAAGCAACCAATGCACAAACCTACCCATCTTTGCTGTATTGGTTGCATTCTTTTGAGTTTTTTGAAGAGATCCTTCTGTTTTTCGAGCAGGTCTGCTGTGAAACCCTTGCGAGGTACACGAAGCAATGCCAAGCGCAATGATACATCTTATGGCAGATGAGGTCGTACGTGGGAGGCTTTTTACCAGCAAAGGTTCATGGCAGATTGCCATTACAAACTCCCCATATTGTCCAAGAACACGAAGTGCACATATCAGAATGAATTGAGCTGCAAGCTTCACCATTGAGGCCTGGAAAACTATTCCACTGGCGACGGAGGTCACATGCAGAAAGCCGACTCATGCCAACTCAGTAAAGCAATTCGGGTAAGTTCTAAGACTTGACTGACTTGATCTTTAACATATTCAAAGATGTCCCTCCATTGAAGATCCTTCAGATGATTCAGATAAGTCTAAGATAGTCTAAGTACATGTCGTTTTCATTCGTTTTCGATGTGTCGATTTCGACGTATCTCATGTTGTGGCATTCTGATGGCATCGTGATCTCTTTCAGCCATTCCAGACAGGTTCTCCTCAACTGTTTCCGAAGGAGTTCGTGGCAGAGGCACATGTGAAACAGAATTGAGTTATTTTCAGATTTTTCAGGTGCTTGGAGGCAGGTTGTTTTATCTTGTTTTGAACCGATTTCAATCCCTTTTTTTCAAAATTCAAGTACAATTGTTACATGTTGTGAAACAAATTCTGTTACCTTCTTCAATAGACCATGACGCGAGGCCAACAAGACGCCTTGGCCTCGGATTGCCAAGTCATGGCCAAGTCGCCAAGCCATTTCGTGCATTGCGACATATTGCGACATGTCGACCTAGGGACGATTTCTATCGACTTCTCAGCATGGAGCTCAGGGCCATGTTTGAAGATGTTTGAAGAGATCTCCGAAGAGATCCTGTTTGAAGTTTGGAGTCCAAGATGTTCCAAGTCCATCTCCATAAGAGATTCTTTCGTATCTACTCAAGACTTCTTTTCGCAAACAACATTAGATTTGTTGATTTGTTGTGTTCATCACAGAAATTGGTTGTGCCACTGCTTGGACAGGTGTTGCAAAGGACCTATCTGCGCAATATGCTCAGCCCATGGAACGAGTTGCGGCTGATAGGTGCGCTGAAAGGGGGGAAGAAAACCAGAACGAGCAGGTAAAAATAGGCAGGAGAATGCAGAATACTGCAAAGAAAACATCATATGATGATGAAGAAGAAGTTGTTGATGATGATGATGATGATGACGATGACGATGACAACAATGACACCAGAGATGATTTTTGAGATGAAAGCAGGGAATGAGTCCAGAGGGCCTTGAGCCTCCTGGCAGAGCCTCGCAGGCGGATGTTTTGGAGATGTGTCGCTCCAAGGCAGGGCTCAGAGTCTCAGAGCATCTCGCGCACGAATTCTATGAATTCCGATGCCACCCGCTGCACTAGCCACACTACTGAGACTACCGACACTACTGCTACTACTGATACTACTGACGCTATACTCTTCGTTATTTTTTCCCCACCTGCCAGGTGAGGGTTGTTAGATTTTATCAGAGCTGTTCTCCTCCTCCTCCACCTCCGCATCCTCCTCCTCCATCTCCTCCGCCTCCTCCTCCTCGCAGTCCAGATCCCAGTGGGCACTGCCGGACCTCAACCGCGACTTCCAGGTTGCAGTGGGCACTGCCGGACCTCAACCGCGACTTCCAGATCGCAGTGGGCACTGCCGGACCT
>Ga0126342_10017922_pt1 | contig 12195 bp, 8 predicted proteins | sample Cyp1metagenome_FD_92528 | JGI IMG/M metagenome (GOLD analysis project Ga0126342, IMG submission 92528) | Coral microbial communities from Lord Howe Island, Old Settlement Bay, Australia - Cyphastrea 1 metagenome | ecosystem: Host-associated > Invertebrates > Cnidaria > Coral ... | reverse complement strand
CGCACCAAGTCGTTCTGTAACGACTGTGTGTTCCCTATCAGAACCTCAAGCTTTTCACCACTTGCCTTCAGGGCTGCTACCATGGATGTCAATCCAACTGCCAGGGAAGTACAGGCAGAAAGTGGGATTTAATGGGATTTAATGGTATTTAGTGGTATTTAATGGGTTTCAATGAAATTTAATGGGGTGAATAGTGATTTAATATGATTTAATGGGAATCTGATGGGGATTTGATGGAATTTAATGGCATACATCCCTATATTGGGGTTGCCCCCTGGTGTTACCGCTGGAACATCGCAGAAATCTGAATGGAGGATTAAAGGGGAAATCATACACAACTGCGATTTTCCAGCTATCCATGATTAGTGGAAGGTAGAAGCACCCAAAATATATCATTGCCAATCTTAGATACCTGGCAAAAAATGACAAATTCTGTGCTGGTTAGTATATAGATAATCCCATTAATACCAAAAGACTAAAGGATTAGTTTGTATCCATGTAAGATGGACCTAGATATTTGGGCGGAAAAACATGAAAACAACAACTTGGGATACTGGGCCACGAAACCGGAGGATCCAATCTGAGAAAACATGACCAATCAAAACCTGTGGTTTCGACTCACAATAAATATTACCCTCTGGTTGTTTAACATAGCCATGGAAAATGGCTCATTTATAGATGATTTTCCCATTAAGACCTCCATTTATAAGGGATTTTCCATGGCTATGTTAAATAACCAGATGGTAAGCACACAAATCAACAAGTTAGAACAGCACTTGACTGTAAAGCGCATGTAGCGTGCCAATTATGGTGCTGTTATTTTCCATCCCTTGGTGTTCACAAGCTAAACTGTACCAACCTGAATGCTGCCCCATCACAAGATCACAGAGTATGTGGTGGTGTCAGCATGTTTCAACCGCCAAAAAACATATCAGTGGGTGTCAAAAAGTTCGATCAAGAAAATTTGTATAGCGCATAAAACAATATAAAACACAAGACTGTGAACAACTCTCCCACCACTGGAACATGAATGTGGCAACCCAAAAAATATCCCATTGACCAAGCATGTGGCGGCTATTACAAATCATCCCATTTGCTGAGGCCATGCCAAATAATAAACCACAAGTGGGCATATTTTACTATTGGGTTTACTACATGTTGTGATATTGACACATATTCAACCTGCATATAAAATGCATTAAATCCCGGTTAATAAAGAAACCATACTGATTAATGGTCATTTTTTTTGGTACCCCCTGGTAAACTATCATAGCTATATATAGCTATGGAAAATCACTATTATCATAGGTACAGTAAATCATCTATAAATGGGCTATGTTCATCCATGTTCGATAATTAACTCTGTTAGTTTACGAAAGGCTACACTATTTTCAGTCAAAGCCATATCATCATCTTCAATAACCAACCCTGTCCATTGCGTTGCCCAGTGACCCAGGAAGCGGTTGTGCGTGGGGTTGTGCAGGGCGATAACAGATCCAGGTGCCAACAATGGATGTGGCTGGCGCGTTTTTCGGATCACATGATCACCCCCATGGAGAAGAGGTATGCGGGGTCAACCAACAACACATGGGGATTCAACCAATAATCATTACAACTATAGGTGGTGAGTGTTTTTTTCGGTAGGGCTAGTTATCCTAGCTGCTATCTGGTAGGATAACACAGGGTTCCTGGATTTGTGATGATCCTCCAAACATACCGTATCCGAATGGATCTCTGCCACTGGATCTGCTACGAGATGATTGGGGCAGCGTTCATGGATGACATGGTTGGTTGATGATCCAGTGGTTATTTACTGGATATTTACCCTCTGGTTATGTCAAAATAGCTATTGAAAATGGTGATGTATAGTGAGTTTTCCCATTAAGAATGGTGATTTTCCATAGCTATGTTAGTTTACCAGAGGGTAACCATGGTTGTCAGAATATTCATAGGGCTTTTAAGCATGACCACATGGAGATATCATTGACCGATGATGATTGATGATTGTAGGGTTTATACTAACCAATATATTGGGGAATATCACAATCCATTGGGAGTATCCCTATTCACCAGTCAGTGACTGTGTAAAGAGACTACAGAAGGTTTTGAGTTTTAAACACTGCTCATTTGGCACACATGGCTAATGGAAGATCCCCTAGTTGTAGATTTTTTTTGTTTCATCTTGTCAATTCCAATGTTATCCTTGAGCACCGGAGGGTCGTTACCAACCAGTATGTATCGCGAACATGAATCAAACATGAAGCAAACGGTCGCCAGTCGTACACCATACATCACATGGCAAATCTTGGATACCCTGCAAAAAAATAAAAATTCTTAGCTGGTGAACGTAGATGATCACATTGATACCACAAGACGATTCAGCGGATTAGTAACACTACCCATCTAGTCGATTGACCTAGATTTGTAGATCATGTTCCATGAAAATGACCATTAATCATTAGCTGCCATTAATCATCATTAATCACCATTGATCACCATTAATTACCATTGATTCTATTCGTTTCGCATCCAAGCTGGGACCCAGTCAGTAGCATCCAATGGGTAACCCATTTTGAGCCTGCTTGGTCAGATCATCATGACAGTTGCATGGAAAATAGATCTTAAAAACTGAAACCACAGTCCATATATATATATACATTGTACATAATTATACATATTTATGATATATATATATATATTATTATATATAGTTATATTATATTGAGTCATATCATTAGTTCTATTAATAGATATTGGTTGCAACCCATTTGTTTTTCTTCATTGGCGGCCCACCCCGATCCGGCGAAAAGAAACAACCAGTCAGGAAAGCACGATTCTTTGTTTCTCATCATGCACATGTTGATATTTGTTAATATCATGTTTCAATGGTAAAATTGATGCTGAAACCCCAATCGTTGACAAGTATTGATCGTACATGTGTGTTTTTTCTTAACAGTTTTTTGCTGGTGAAAACACTATGTTCACGCGTGTTAATGGTAAAATGCCAGTTCTTAGATTGTTTTTTTGGTGAAAGCCATGTCTGTTTCACCCGTGTTCTTGGCCAAAAGTATCACGTTTTGTATCCATGTCTTCCCTCTTCCCATCACACCTGGCGGATCTTGTAGGTGGTCCAATCCCCTGCGATCTGATCCGCGGTGTAGGAAGTCTTCCCGGCCTGGGTGAAAAATCTCACCTTTTGGAGGATTCATGATGATTTTCAGTCCCCCAAAAAATGACAAAAATGGTGTATGAAGAATGGCTATCTGGTTGGCGGTTGACCTACCCCTCTGAAGAATATGAGTTCGTCAGTTGGGATGATGACATTCCCAACTGAATGGAACCATACAAAAATGTTCCAAACCACCAACCAGCTATGAATATGTGATCATTATACTACGCTGGTTAATAATGGTTAATTTATGAAACCATAAATGAATATGGTACATAATGGCTATGAATGGTAATTTAATGATTAATAAAATAAATGTTCATAATTCCTTCCTAATATGAAAATCAAACCGAAGAAATCATGGTGGATGTCGGGTATGAATCCACATATTTAGGACCATATAGCGATGTCATGGGTACAAGGATGTTTGTTGTGTAATAAACCATAGGAATAGTAGTTGGATACATCTACCATAAACCATAGTGAAATTGGAGTTACCCTCTGGTAAACGTTTACTTTTTGCGAAGTGGAAAATCACCATGCTATTAATGGGTCAATCCACATTTCTATGGCCATTTTCAATAGCTATGTTAGTGTACCAGAGGGTAATAGTGGTTAGTAGTGGTTAATAATGAATAAATGGTTGTAAATGGGGTGAATACATTCCATAAATTGGGTTATACGTGACTTAAAAGTGGTTAAGTGGCCATAACTGTGCTAACTTAGCGATTCCGAACTGGGGCACCACCTTTTCTTCTGAGGCTGAGGCCATCTTAGTGCCAGTCATCTGCATCCAAGCCTTGCGCGCGGGCGAGTGGAAGGCAACCTCCTTGCCCGTCCTCGAAGCGTCGCGGGGCGTTGCGGGGGGTTGCCTGCATTCCAAGCGGAAATATTTGCACTGGTGGCTCATCCAACGTAGTAAGTGGGTTATAACCCGAATTATAAGTGGATTAACCCTACTTATCCCATTTATAACTGGGGTTATAACCCACTTACTAAGTGGGATGAGCCACCAAGTACTGGTGGTTATATAAAGCACCAACTTCCCCAAAAAACGAAGATCTGATTGGGAATAGTGTTCAGGAACCGCCATGTTGTATGATGGTTTGATGTGGTTTGATATAGCTTAATATCATTATTACACTTAAAATGTCTAAAAATGACGGTTTATGGTGGTTTGCAATGGTTTGATATGGTTTTATTGGCCCCATTGGAGTGCTTTAAAATGGCGAATGGAAAAATCAACCGAGAGAAGGACCTTCTGAGGAAGTATTTGGGTCAACTGGCGATCAACTGGCTATGAATCAAAATCAGAAATAAACTGGTGAATATTTTGGCATAGCTGGAATAGATGGATGTTCATCCACCTACCCTCCGGTAACATCAAACGTGGCATTTCTGACAATCCACCAGCCATACTTCGCTGAGAAAACTCAGCGAAGTAAAGCTCCGTTTAGTCCTGGGATTACCCAGCCATGTTTGATTGCCGGGCATAAATCGATATTCCAGTCATATCCCATATTGTATAGTTATATAAGTTATATATGTATTCATATATATATATATATATAATTCTGTATATATATATATATACATATATATATGTCATCATATATCCCATTGAATCCCCCATTAAGTCCCTCAGTTTACTATCCCATTCAATCCAGAAAAAAGTCCGTGGAGTCGCTGGGATTTTTTCCGACGACTCCAGCATCCACCAGATCTAGAGAGTGGAGATGTTGGAGGTTTTTTGATTTTTTCTGCAACATCTTCATACAATGCTGTGCTGATATCACCAATGATGTCAATGGATGGGAATATGGTTTTTATATGGATTAACTATGGTTAATATGTAATTAATGTAATTAATATACTATCAATGGGAGGTCTTCAGGATCCAATTGATGGAGGTACGTTATTACCATATTTTTGGCCATATTTTATGGGGATGTTCCCTGAAACATAGGCCTAAAAAATAGGCCAAACATATATGGAATCGGTACCTCCAATCAATCGGTTCCTGACCTGGCCGTTGAAGCTTCAGGAGCCCGAAACAAATAGCCTCTGGTTATGACTGTTCGCCATAGCCATGGAAAGATCCACCCATCTTTAAGTTCGGTAAACCATCTATTTCTATGGGCCATCTATACCATGGCTATGTTAGTCATAACCAGAGGGTACAAAAACATTAATGTTTTTTTTGATTCCCCAATCATAGTCGGTTGATACCAAAAGACGATTTAGCGGATGAGTAAAACTACCCGTTACCCATCTAGTCGATTGACCTAGATTTGTAGATCATGTTCCATGAAAATCACCATTAATCATTAGCTGCCATCAATCATCATTCATCACCATCGTAGTAGTGGACTTCCCCTTAGGGAAACTAAGCCAAATCATCGCATCAAATCCAGGAATCCAAACAAGTTTTCATGGCAGCAGGTACCGATGAGTCATGGTGTCTCTCCATTGTATGAATAGTGGATATATAATTTTTGAGCATAGTATACCACTACAATTTTGTTTGGATCGTTTGTTGTTTCATGTCCTACATACACATGTTGGGTCATGAGTGTGATTATCATGATGATATCATTGTGATTGTCTATTGGAACATGTTTTTGATCATCATTATGTTCTCACATTCATGGATATACTACTGTAATCTACTGTATATACCATACAGGAACGGCATTTGAAGTGATGATTGTTGTTTTTCGATATATCCACCGTACACCAGCTTACCTATCATAAAATACAAAGAAAACCAACTTTCTGTTAGTTAAGTTAAATCCTGATTGAGCTGTGTAAAAGCCCACTTGTTGGTTGTTAAACCCCTATTGTTTGGGGTCCCCTTCCTCTTAGACAGATATTGATTTGTCTTGAACTGTTTAGGAAACCCAAAAAAACACATTGGCTGATCACCGTGTTTCCTACTAAAGTTGCTATTTTGGAGGTTTTTGTTACCCCACACCCGAACAACATATGGCTGGTTTTGTCCCATGAAATATTGTCCCTATTGGCGTAAATCCGATCACAAAGCATCCAAAAAAAAACACCAAAGTTGGAGATCTATGGCATTGGTGATGTTACATCATTTATAGTAGTTTTGAGGATGGTTTATAATTGGGCTTCCTACATTCTAATCACCACATCATGCTTAAGCCAACCATATCATCATTGATCATCATTACAAGTTGGTTTATAACTCATCTAATTATAGTTATACTCGCCATAAACCCCCAATTATAGCACGAGATATTTGAACATTCACCACATATGGTTATAATCACCACAACATGGCCAATCTTACATACCCTGCAAAAATAAAATACTTAGCTGGTGAACGTAGATCATCCCGGTGATACCAAAAGACGATTCAGCGGATGAGTAAAACTACCCATCTAGTCGATTGACCTAGATTTGTAGATCATTTTCCATTAATCACTGGTTGGTGGTTTCAATCCCTCTAAAAAATATAGTCAGTTGGGATTATTACTCCCAATATATGGAAAAATAAAAGTCATGTTCCAAACCACCAACCAGATCACCATTAATCATTGGTTACCATTAATCATCATTCATCACCATTGATCACCATTAATTTACATGGTTATATGTATTTTTGCTATTCATGGTCTGAACAGAAAAACCACAATCGCTCCCGGCTGGGGGGCCGCGCCAAACAGGTTCCCAGACTGTGTCACTCCTTGGAATGGAGACATCCGGTCCCCACTGGTCGTTGTGGAAAATTGTAGGCTTCACCATCAAAACTGGTGGAACATGGTGATTAAAACCATCAAAAATTGGTGGATTTAACCATCAGGAATTTTAAGAATGGCGAAAAATGAGGCGGCAAAAAATCATGAAAAATGAGGATGTGTCACCAATTTTTATTTAGCAATGTTATAGTCGTTGCCAATTGAAGAGATACCGTGTATTTTTTGTGTTACCCTCTGGTAAACTAACATAGCTATTGAAAATGGTGATTTATAGTGGATTTTCCCATTGAAAATGGTGATTTTCCATAGCTATGTTAGTTTACCAGAGGGTAGGTGGTAAGCTTCAAATATACCCATGTAAGCTTGAATGATGTGGCAGTTGACCCAGAATGGAGGGCTATTCCGGCTATTCCTGGGAGGACATTGGTGCGAAAAAACAACGCAACTGAGAAGCTCCTTGTAACCTCTGGCAATGTAACGTTAAGCCTTTGAAAATCACACCAGGTAAAATATGGTAAAATTACCAGAGAGTAATTAAAAAATTACTCTATGTGTTTTTTTTTGGGGTACCCCCAAATTATGCAAAGATTAAGAATGTCAGTCTTGAATCTCAGTTGTCCTGGTGGTTTGTTGATCCCTTGCTAAGCTGGTTTTTAATATTGCTGGGTAGATCTATCCGCAAAAGACATTCAAAACAGAGAGAATCGAGTGGTTTTTTCGGCAACCCGTCACCCGTCCAGCTAAGTAAAGAAACCCGTCGTGTATCCCCGGTTAGAAGATGATATCCTCATGATATCCCCAGGATATCTGATGATATCTGGTTGAATTATAATATACATTGCCAATCAGCCAGATACCCTGCAAACAAATAAATTCTTAGCTGGTTAGTAGATACTGTAATCCCATTGATACCAAAAGACTAAAGTGACTAAAGGATTAAAGTACCCGTCCAAGGTTAACCTAGTTTATAACTTACCAACCTGAAAATAGCTGAAGTAAGAGCTGTTTCAGACCTGATGGTTCTGGTGCTGGCTTCAAAGGGATGAAAGATACAAATGGTTCAGGAAAGGAGATGTGTTGCGCAGAGTCAATGGAGATAGATGTTTTATATTGCTTTATAGTTATGGTAATATATATATATATATTCATCTGCAAATATCTATATAATATCTATATATAATAGATAAATATATCATTATATATATATGTATTGAAGAGGTTCAAGGCACAGAATCCCCAAATTTCAAAATCAAAGAAAAAACAAAAAAATGATTGAACGAATGCATTTTCTGTATCAATTTCTGGGTGCAGAATAGTTTTTTTTGTCAAGTTGTGGATGTGTTTTGCTTTCTTTCCTGGTACCATTTGCCTTGTATTTGAAACAGTTTGGAACTAGAACCTGTCATGTTGCATGGTATTTGCTACATTTTGGCACTTTAACCTCTCAAGTGAATGGTATTTGCTACATGTTGGTACTTCAAACGTTCATGTGGGTTTCTTGAGGGTTTCTTTAGGCTGTCATTTAGGGTTCATTTAGGGTGTCTTTAGAGTTTCCTTTAGGGTTTCATGCAAGGGTTCCTTTAGGGTTTCATGCAAGGGTTTCTTATCATGATTTCTGTTCACGATTTCAAAACGTTCAAGTGGGTTTGATTAGGGCTTCTTTAAGGTTTCATTTAGGGTTTCTTTAATCTTTAGGGTTCCATTTAGGGTTCTTTTATGGTTTCATTTAGGGATTCTTTAGGGTCTCTTTAGGGTTTCAGTTAGGGTTTCATGTAGGGTTTCATTTGAAAAAATAGGGTATCTTTAGGGTTTTAGTTAGGGTTTACTTTAGGGTGTCGTTTAGGTTTCTTTAGGATGTCATTTAGGGATTCATTTAAGGTTTCTTTAGGGTTTCATTTATGGTTTCTTTAGGGTTCATTTAAGGCTTCATTTAGAGTTTCATTTAAGGCTTCATTTAGCGTTTCTTTAGAGTTTCATTTAGGATTCTTTAGGGTTTCATGCAACCGTTTCTTATCAGGATTTCTTTTCACGATTTCAAAATGTTCAAGTGGGTTTCTTTAGGGTTTCTTTAGGTTTTCATTTAGGGTTTAATTCAGGGTTTCATTTAGGGTTTTTTTACTGTTTCAGTTTGGGATTCGTTAGGGTCTCTTTCGGGTTTCAGTCAGGGTTTCATGTAGGGCTTCTTTAGGGTTTCATTTCGTTTTTTTTCTTTAGAGTGTCGTTTAAGGTTTCTTTAGGATGTCATTTCGGGTTCATTTAAAGTTTCTTTAGGGTTTCATTTATGGTTTCTTTAGGGTTATGTAATCTATGGTTTCTTTAGGGTTCGTTTAGGGTTTCATGTAGGGTTTCTTATCAGGATTTCTTTAGGGTTTCTGTATGTTTCTGTGGGTTCCACGTAGGGTCTCTAGGGTTTCATTTAGGATACAAACAGGAGAGAATACAGCAAAAGAAAATGAAAAACAAAGAGACTGTAAAGACAAGAAGCAGAGAAACAAAGGAGCAGGAAGTAGAGCAGCAAAAACACATGACTGAAAAAAGAGAAAGCAGAATAGTAGAGGTAGAAAGGCACAGAAGCAAAGAAGCAGACAAGCAGGCACAGCAAAGAAGCAGAAAAGCAAAAAAGTAGGGAAAGCAAAGAGCAGAAAAGCGGAGAAGCAGAAAAGCAGAGAAGAAGGAAAAGCAGAGAAGCAGGAAGAGCACCAGCAGAGAAGCAAAGAAGCAGGAAGAGCAGAGAAGCAATGAAAGCAGAGAAGCAGAAAAGCAGGAGAAGCAAAGAAGCAGAAAAGCAGAGAAGCAGGAAAAGCAACAGGCAGAAAAGCAGAGAAGCAGGGAAGCAGGAAAAGCAAAGAAGCAGAAAAGCAGAAAAGCATAGAAGCAGGAAAAGCAAAGAAGCAATGAAAGCAGAGAACCAGGAACCCCCCAAAAAAAAACCTTGCAAAAAACAGAAACAAAAATAAATAACCTTCAATATCCTTGCTGTCTTATTAAGAAATTGCATGTTGAGAAGCTCTTAAAGGGTACCCCTTTAGGTGGGTTGTCCCCCCAAATAATATGCATGTGCACCCCCCAATTAAAGAACCCCTCAGCCCCCCTGGCCATAAATTGATTTCAATTGAAATCCTTACGTATCCTTTAGATTTAAAAGGAAAATCAACTGAAAGTAAATTGATGTCAATTGAAATCCTTACTTATCCTTTAGATTTAAAAGGACACATCTCATGAATTCCGTTTTTGCTTTTGCTCATTATTTGGGGCTGAAAAACTTCTCATGGATCTAGACCTGGGGGGGTATTAATACGAACTTGGCATTATTATCCCAAGATATCCATTATTCATATGGCTATGTGTGTCAAAACCCATGTTGTACCCCTGTTTTGTTCACATCAAGTCATAGCTGGGATGGTAAATGGATGTGAATAACCCCCTAAAAATGCTATTATATAATAGCTATTGATCCATAGCCATATCATGATTTCCTCATACCCAAATCATCATCCCAAATTCATCCCGTTTCGATCCACTTTCTCCCCAGCAAACCCCCACGCTGGTCACGATATGCCAAGCGTCTCCGAGCATCCGGAGCAACCCGAGCAGTCACAGGTGTAGTCCTTGTTGGCTGTGTTCCTGCCGTCCTTTCCTGCACCAGGAGAGCTTGGTATCTAAAGATTGTTGGATAATATGGAAAAATATGGATGATTATGGGAAAATATTGAACAATTATATGAGATAATATTATTGGACAATTATGAGATAATATATGGAGAATTTACTCTTGAATAATTGGATTTTACCCAGATACCCTGTGGGAGTTTGTTACAGTTTGCTATGTAATTGTAAAATTACAGTTTTTGAATGGGTACATCATCAGTTTGCGAACTGGAACGTCAGAATTTTAATACATCATTGAACGAAATGGACCATGGTTTCCATACAGCTACGTGAAATTACCGGTATTGTTGGTTGTCTTCATGGTCTTAATGCTTACATACATCCCCAAATCCAGACCGATATCTACTTGGAGGGTCCAACGCAAGGTTGGGAACAGGGTTGCTAAAAAAAAATACCCCAGATACCCTCTGCTAATTTAACAGTTTGCTATTGAAAATTGCCATTTATAGTAGATCTGTCCATTAAAAATTGTGATGTTCTATAGTTTTTTGTTAACGTTTACCAGAGGGTACAACAAGTGGAATCTGGGATAAGTGAAATGACATCAGTTTAGCACCTTTGTGGCTATCATATGAAACACCCCCGTTCAACGAAACCATGGTTTAGGGAATTCCCACATGGAATGTTGGGACCATGCAAAAAAGGGGTGTTTAACTGGTTGGTGGTTTCAAGTCCTCTGAAAAATATTGAAGTCAGTTGGGATTATTATTCCCAACTGAATGGAAAAAATAAAAGTCATGTTCCAAACCACCAACCATGGTTTAGGGTGATGGGGTTGTCATGGTTTGTCATGCTTTGTACTCTTCTCCATGCCAAGCTCCTTGACCCGTCGAAGATTTGCCTACTGCACAACCCTGCCCTAAGAATCTGGCTTTGTGGATGGGAGCCCAGCCTCCTGGTGATCACAGGCTATGTCAAGCGCCGTGGACTGCTTCGACATCTGAAAAATTGATATAACTCCCTGTCATTCCAGTCACCCCAGGTAAACCATGAAAACATGTTCATTCCATTCTCCATTTTCATCCCATTATTGTTGGTGTTTTTTTTTTGCATGGTTAAATCTCCAACAAATGGTTGGCTAGTTCGATATCTCTACCACCATAGAAGTCACCGGAAAGGGGCACAAAACAAGGAAGGGGTTTCGAAGATGGTTTAGATCATGATAGATTATGTTAAGATCCCAGAGGATCCGTGTATGGAATATTTACCTACATTGACCCCTAAAGTAATTTAAAATAATCCCAATGTAGGTAAATATTCCATACATGGATCCTTAGGGGATGGTTATCTTTACAAACTTGAAGTTGAAAATGATGATGTTTTCCTCATCATTTTCAAATTTCCAACTCTCTGGCATCTAAACCATCCCCAAAATCAGCTTTATTTTGGCTTCTAAAAACCATTCCCAAATGGTAGTTTCATAGTCAACCTTTGATAGTCCACAAGTATGATTTTGCTGGTTATGGTTACTATGGTTACCCTCTGGTTATTTGTTACATAGCCATGGTTTTTAAGGTTTCGGATCAAGCCCCTTTTTCCAGCTGATCCATCTGAAGCCTTAGCGGGTTCGCCTCACTGACCCGCGGGCACGCAATTTGCGTCGGTGCCTTATTTTGGTGACATTTGGCTGCTGTT
>Ga0126342_10017921_pt1 | contig 12195 bp, 12 predicted proteins | sample Cyp1metagenome_FD_92528 | JGI IMG/M metagenome (GOLD analysis project Ga0126342, IMG submission 92528) | Coral microbial communities from Lord Howe Island, Old Settlement Bay, Australia - Cyphastrea 1 metagenome | ecosystem: Host-associated > Invertebrates > Cnidaria > Coral ... | reverse complement strand
CACAAGACACCGTATCATGCAGTCATGCTCTGGATAAAATCATCTTAGACTGCGTAAAAACGTTTTTGGTGTATCATCTTAGGGGCGCAGCATTTTGACACCACTCCTCTCCCACTACACTACAGTACCTTTCGTCCGCCTCCGCCTGCTCTCAAGTCTATTGCTCACAATGGATTTCATATGATTTCATCATCATTACTCTATATGAATCAATACACATTATATATGACATAGATAGTCAAAACCATCTTCTTGTTCCAAATTTTGATGTCAGATGCACTGCCGGAACTTCGCATGTCTGAGATGTCCAGTTCTTGCACACGCTGCACAAGGCCTACCTTCGAGTGCTCGTACTGTGCTCTCTTACTGCTTGCTGTCAAGGCAACAGGCCAGGCGGAAGCCACGACTTCGAAGTTGCAATTCTAAGGAACATTATAGCCCGTGTTTTGGGCAGCCCCCGACATACTTGAATGGATTATATATTGTGAAATATGTATACAGTATATAAAATGTATATGAATATTATAAATCATGCCATATGTTGAGATTAAACATGATGAAACCCTGAGGTGTTGTATTTTGAACTAGCCCTCGCGCATGCGCCAGGAGAGTTCTGAGGAGTGCTTTAAGACGGCCTGCGACGCGCATTTGGCCAACCTGGACTCCAACAACCTCATCACCACGGCAGTTGTCAGCGTTTCCAGCGATCTGCCCGTCGTTCAGTGTGCTGCTTGGCGTTGCAACGTAGTCACAACGTAGTCACAACGTAGTCACCGCGTAGTCACTCCTAGATGGGCTGATAGGAGTGGCATGGAGTGGCATGGTGTACCACTGTAACATGCTGTAGCTACACGATGAGATTTTCAGAGATGCACTCGCCTCTGCAGAATGTTGCCGGTTGACGTCGTCCTGAAGCTCCGTAGCTCCCATGGGTCCCATGGTCCGAGGAGATGGACTGCAGAGATAGATGTCGGAAGAAGATCGTGGAGAGACAATGCTGCAATTCCAGCCATGCCCAAAACTCACAGATTGTGAACAGGCTGCTGCAAATAGGGGGAAACGTACGAAAAATGGTGATACAGTGATACATGATTGTTTTTGATTGTTATTCATTGTTGCCCAGTTCTCTAAAATTCCATCGAGGTGTACGGTGTTAGCGACTTTTTGGAAACAGATAGAAGGTATCGACAGTTTTTGGTGCCCCTTCAGAGTCTCGATTGAGATTCGGATCTTCGTACTCCACCCCAGCCCAGCATACCAAGGACTCTCATGGATGAGTTGAAGGTTCTGCTCCAGGTTCAGTTCTTATGTGTTTAAGAGATGCCACATCCACAGAATTCCACTCGCCCCACCAATCATGATCCACACCATGAGTTGATCACAGGTCGATTTTTCGATGCGCAGGTCTTTCCACAGGGCTTTCAGAGGCGAGAGGAAGAGACCCTCCAAATGCGGCGAGGATCGATGCACCAAGCACTGGAGACCGTCAGCAAGGCTCCGGGCATTTTTGGGGATCCACTGGCTACCCAGATCATCCCAGCAACCCCCATCCAGCAACATCCAGCAACCCTAGGGCCCTAAAATGCACCAGTAAGCTGGAGGGATGTGCCATGGATGTGCCATGCCAGGGCTCCACGGAACGCGTGGACTACTGGTTGCAGTGTGTGGATGCTGCGTGGGCTGCTGCACGTGGTGATGAGGAGAATGTTAAGATGTAAATCATAGAAATAATCTTTGTCGACATCAGTCGCTTAAAATACAGAATGCAAATCACAGAATGTTCAGAATCTTGGGATTTTTGAAACCTGTTGAAACACCCGGTTGATATATCTGTTGAAGCCACAGGAATCTTACCGTGCAGATCTTCTGCAACGTGTGGATGATGCAGCCCAGCATTTCATTTATCTCCACAGGTGCCAAGGGGAAAAGCGTGGCTTTTCATCGTTTTCCTTGGTCTCGATTCATCGTTTCTCATGGATTCTGAATTATTTTGTGCCACTAGATGCCACTAGTCACTAGTAAATCTAGTAAAGGGCCACGGAGCGAACAAGTGTCACACGTCAGCACAACCCTTCCACAGATCCACCAGCTTCCAATCTGCTTCGCACACGATTTTGCGGATTCAGGATATAGTGGATATTATATATGATATATATATATGTTGTTATTATATATATATTATCATATATGGCATATATATATGTAGATACATATTATATATATTATATCATATATGATAATATATATATATATGTATATGTATATATATATTATCATATTATATAATATATTATTTCACTCCGCCACCAAGATGATCCAAGATGTGCCAGGAACTGCCGCATCCTCAAAAAGCCTGGACAATATCAAGACTTGATGGTCTTGGCATCAACCGGCATGAATGAGGTGCAGCAAACTCGGCCCTTTTTATTGTGGAGAAATTTGGCGCACAACTAATCTATCAATGTATAGGTGGATATCTATATATATATATACAATATCTAGAAAATTCGGATTTGATGAAGATGCTTTCCAACATCCTATTTGGGTTCCATTTTCGCAGCTCCTCACCATGCCCAGTAGATTTGCCATGTGCCGTTGACCCCCCCCACAAAGCAGGCATACTCAAGACATCTTAAGACATACGAACATGATCAAAATTCATCAAAATATAGCAATCATGACTTTTTTTTAAAAAAAAAATCGTAAACTGCCATCTGTTCTGTTATTCTTTGTTCCTGTGCTTCCTATGAATCTTGTTTTCTCTGGGGATTTCTGAAATGGTCTCTTAAGCCTCCATGGGGGTCATCGTTTCGGTTTTTTGGGCTGCAGGCCTTTACCTACCTCCGTGAAGACTATGGGCAGCTGGGACGGCCTGCGGGATCTGCTTGCTTTGGCTTTGCAGCCAACGTGACGTGCCTTGACGCGTGTTGAAGGGCCGAAGAAATATGAAGAAATGCCTTGCTGATCCACCTTGAAATGGTGATCCATTGAAGCAATCGCCAGGCCTTTTTGGAAGATATCTCAAGATCCCGTTCGCCAGTTCACATAGTTGCATAGTTCATTGAAGTTTCATCGAAGTTTCATGTTTATAGAATTCACAAAGAAATGAGAAGAAATCTGCCTTGCTAGGAAGCCGCAAGAGATGTCGCCAGAAGATTTTGCCGCAGCTACTCATGCTCTTGCAGAGCGCGGTCAAGAGGTGCCAAACAATGTTATTCGAAGACAAAACGACATTTCTTTGTTTTACTGGCCGCATCTTACGTATCATACGATAGTCCTTTGACAGGGCCCCTTTTTGGCCGGCTGCAGTTGGTGTCTGGTCGCTGCGAGGACATTGCCTTGCTTACAGGCTATGGTTCGAACCCAGACACCCGTCACTTGTCGATGACGGGGGATCTTGGCCCAATTTTCAGGGGGCTGAGTCTCGGGTGTAGATATCCAGCAGGGCGCCGCGTTGCCGGCCTTGCGTTCAAAATTCTTCGTGGGTGTACCCAGCAGTCCTAGATGAAAGGCCGGATCCTAACTCCAAGCTCTATCAATTTCTGCAAGGTAAGATCTTGAAAGCACGGTTGATTCTTGCGTTTTTTGCAGCAGCTGGGACAGGTTATCACTACACCATGGTCTTGGATTCTGACACAGTTTGCCCTGCCAAGAGCATCCGCAAATTGTTGGAAACTGCAGAGCATTCGGCCAACCAGCTGCTCGGCTCATTCGGCTCATAGCTTTCGATGTCATGATTGTCATTGGTAAATGGAGAACCGGTTGATTGTCAATGTTGTATACATGTTTAACCAGCAAACAAGGCACTTTGGTTCAGCCATTGCAAGCCTTTAGCAGCCAGTTGAGAGGTTATTTGACGACAAGGTAGCATGAATTGCCTGCGGCCTCGTCTCGAGGTCGTATGGCATCATCAATGCAAATCTTGCCAACGATTATTCAGCAGATGATAGCTGCACCATGCACATGTGGAGGACCGGCGCTGGTTGATTTTGGAATATTTTGGAGCTTTGGAAAGTTAAGCCCCCTGTGGTGCGGAGCGGATGCATGCCATGTGGAGCGGAGCAAATTTTTCACGGCAAGTGTCCCGGGATCAACCCCCGACCCCTGCAGGAATGCCTTGATGGAGGTGTCCACTGTGAACCTTCAGCGTGGACAGTTTTGGATCTTCAACCGAGTCGGCTTCTATGGTAAAGGCGCTGGACCCGGTCATATCAAGAGCCGCAGTGCTTGGGAACATCATATCATTTTTCTGATTGTTCAGGCCTTTCTTGGTATGTAAAAAACAACTGCTGTTTTTTTGAAGCAGCGGTCGTGTTTGTAGTCACTAAGTCACCCTCATGGTCTACCAAGTGATGTCTCATTCTGTCATGGGTTTACCTTGGTAGGCCTTGTACGCAATGACCTCTACATCACTCGGCTTATTGGGAGACCAGGCCAGGAAATGAGACTCCCTAGTAACGAGTCCCATCATTGGAAAATTGGTCATTATAGTGCCGCCAGTAGATGTTCAACGTTTTGGTGATCTTAGTGCCAGGTAGCGTTATGGAGGCTTTGCCTATTGACATCTTGAGTCATGATGCCTGGCAGAAATGGAGTGGCTGGCACTGGCCGATCACCTCAATCATGAGCTCAACAAACCAACCTCTCCAAGCCAGACAGCGACGATTATTGGCGCAACAGGTAAACCTTTGCCTACAGACGTGGACGTGTTTACATAGTGTGTATTTGTGTGTATGTATATCTCCACATTAGTAAAGGAGGTTTAGTTCGCAAACTTCCGAGTTACAGGCGACTGTCCATGGTCAGTCTTGCAATGGCAATCATAGCAATCCGGAAGAAGGTGAGTTGGTGAAACGCGTGCATCCCTGTGTTTTTACAGGTATGGTGGCTGTTGAGGTCGCAAAGGTAGGGTCTGTGTTTCCGCGGTTCCGGGCCTCGATCTCAAAGAACTGTCGCAAACAAGCGCACGAGACTGTAGAGACTGTAGAGACAGAGAGAGAGAGAGAGAGAGCTCGGTTGCAATTTAAAATGCCAAAAAACAGGGCACTTTTGGAAGATGAGGTTGGCAAAATGTGCGCGAGACTGCAGCGAGAGCTCGAGCTCACGAAACAAAACATGTTTAAAAGACTGAGGGCCGCAGACAAGTGCGCAGAAAAGTTCATTTGGTGTGATGCTCCTGCTATAAGGGATTGCAACTGGAGACGAAACACATTGGGACAGGGATGCAGTAGAGCAGTGATGCTTTGACGCTCCTGCTTTGCGGGACTGCAGCCTGAAAGTTGCTAAACGCTCGTTGTAACAACTGCGAGAGAGGTGACTCTGTGAAGAAGTAGCTCAGCGACGAGGTGACTCTGTGAAGAAGTAGCTCAGTGAAGAGCTAGCTTAGAGAAGACTTGGCTTAGGGAATGGATAGCTCAAAGAAGAAGTAGCTCACAATGATAAATTGGATCATTTCATTTTCATTTCATGGCATTTCATGGCATTTATTTTATTCATTGCTTCCTTCTGTCATTCAACCATTCATGTTGTTGCTGTCACGTCATTGGACTCAGCATTTCGACAACTGCCCGTTCATTGCAGGCCGTTGTGTTTTTTGAAAATTCTGGCCCGGCGCGGGTGGGCACTACTTGATATTGTGTAATGTATAGTATATTATAGTATATTATATTAATATTAATATTAATATTATATTATATCATATTATATTATATTATATTATATCATATTATATTATATGAATGGTTTTTATGTAGACGTGTTCACATTTACATCTAGACAGAGTTTCTTCCTCTCGCTTGCTTCTATGCACCAAAGACTCATTGTTGTCAGAGTTGCGGTGCACTGGTCTAGTGGTATTAAGGATACCGTGGAAGCCAAGCTGCTGCAGCCAGCCATTGATGCTGACGTGACCCTGTATGAGGATGTTGCAAGGTGAACTGTCTGCAGAGTCTGTGGCGTTGTGAGAATGATCAGCCACTGGAAGACATGTTTTAGTTATTTAAACTTCTATTTGTCGAGGAAATAGAAGTAAAGCCACTGTTTTCAGGTATGTTAAGGTCATTATTCAGTCTGGAGCAGAGAGAATTCACAGAACAAAAAATCCTCAGATTTGCCGTTCAGCCCCAAGGAATCCAATCAGTGCTATGTCGCAATCCACACGTTGGATGTTGGGCGAGGTGCGAAACTGTTGCTACGAAAAATCGGGATCCTCGTCAGCAGATCTTTTCGGAAAAACATGGAAAAACATGGAAAACCATGGAAAAACTGCCAGGCAGTGGAAGTTGAGACATTTGAAAAACTGCGGATCGTGAGAGGATAGAAAATTGAAAACCTGATGCTCTGATCTCAGGAATCTATACGCCCGTGGTACAGGTTCCAGATCGCTGTGTTGCTTAATTTTTTGATGTGGATCAACTGGTTTAGCAGATTTTAGCAGTTTAGCTTTAACAGTTGCCCCTTGATCTTCAGTTGACTCATGCTTTGCGCGGTCCAGGGCCTCTCAAGTCTGTACAGCCTTTGCACCAAGTGGGAACTGCCACAGCAGTCGCTTGTCAAAGATGGGAGGATCTAAGCTGTGTCGATCTGAGGCTACACATCGGCAATCTGTTGCGACACAGCCTTCCTTCTATGGCAATATACCATCTGGTTATTTAACATAGCCATGGGAAATGGCCCATTTATAGATGATTTACCTATTAAAAATGGTGATTTTCCATGGCTATGTCAGTCATAACCAGAGGGTATTATGATTTAAATGATTTATACATAACATTTCTTGGCTTAGAAAGTCTTTCAGAAGGCTGCCAGGTTTGCCAAAATTGTAGGTCCGACTGAGGCGCTTTGTTCGATGGAAGGAGGTACCTTGCGCTACAGCTGCAGAGTACTTGTCTCACACGGGCTTCCGTCTCTTCCATGCAGGCGCAGTGCGGCAGACGTGTGGCAGAGGAGTCCTATCATAGAGGGAGTACCCTCTGGTAAACTAACATAGCTATGGAAAATCACAATTTTCAATGGGAAAATCCACTATAAATGGCCATTTTCAATAGCTATGTTAGTATCATAGAGGGAGCAGAGAGATTGCAGTTTGAAATCATTCCCAAGCTACATCCCTCAGTTTCTCTTGGCCTTTTTGGAGGCCCTGGGATCTTGCTGATCAACCTGTGCTCCACGGTACTGGCGGCCAATCACTGGGCCCTACAGCTGGTGATTTTGCCCATCATTGGCTTGAGCGCATTGCTCTTCACTGTTTTGGCCCTGTTCATCATCCCAAAGGCAGAGTTTGGTGATGGGTTTGGTGATGGGATGGGTATATTAGGCGATCAGCCAGCGCTTCTCTTGTGACCATATGGATGGTTTTAAAGTTTGACATGGCACTTTAAGTGGACCTTCAGATTCAGAGCAGCGGAAATTACCGGGATAACAAGCATGTGCAGATATGAATAGCTTGTGGATGCTTTCTGTGCGGTTTGGGATGGCGCCGTGCAGGGTTTCCTGATCCTTGACAAGTTGCCCTCTCTGCGTTTGGGACGCATTTGCCTCTTGAGCTCCAAAGCTTCAAAAATCGGCGATGGCACGTTCCACAACAAGGAGCCGGTCCCATCCAGTCCCACTAGTCGGGTCAAGTAATATCAAAGAGAGAGATGAATGGGATGATGGGAAAATTTTTCATAGAATTGGATGATGGGAAAATTTTAACCGGAAAGCCCCATATTTCATGGTAAAAACCCATGGGTTTCCGGTTAAGATTTTCCCAAGAAAACCAATCCAATGATATTTGAATGGTACCCTCTGGTAAACTAACATAACTATGGAAAATCACCATCTTTAATGGGAAATTCCACTATAAATGGTCATTTTCAATAGCTATGTTAAATTACCAGAGGGTATTTGGGTGTCGCACTTTTCTCACTGAAAAGCACTAGAAATTGGACGACATTATTCATGACGCCAGGAGATGGCTGACGTGCCCACCTCTTCCTTCCTCATGTCCAAACGTTGCTCGGTCCAGTTGTGTCACAAAGGTGGGACATGGCATGGTTTTTGGCATGTTCAACAGTTGACATTTATGACATTAAAACCCTCTGGCAATGACTAACATATCTATTGAACATGGCATCTTTATAGTTGATTTACCTATTAAAAATGGTGATTTTCTATAGTTATGTGAGTTTTTACCAGAGGGTATGGCAATCTTGGTGGCGATCTTGGTGACGGTCGCCCGGATGCGCTCGCCGCTCAAGTCTGAGGAGATTCTGACACTGAGTCTGGGTCAGAGCCCTCGCGGACAGAGGCATGGAAGGGTCTGCCTGCCGCTGGTGACACCAACCTGGGATAGGGTTCGCAAAAATCACCAGAAATGGGATTTACCAGAATGGGACAAACACCCAGGTGACACCCATAGTTATTGATTGGTATTACAACCTTGTTGGTATACAACTCTCGCAAATCGGAAAAATCGGAATGGGACACCAAAAATCTTGCGCTTCGCACAGTGCATTCCCTGCGAGACACCAAGCCCACGAGAGCGACTTGGTCGTTGCTCCGTTCTCACGCGGCAGCTTGCTTTGTCCGTTATAGAGCCGCTTGGCATTTCACGTGGTCCGTGCGGTGACAAATCATGCACTTTCTGAAATCTGGCTCAGGGTCGGATCCTACGTTTCGTCCATTCAAGTTTTTTGCAGGCAAGGAGTGCAAATGTTTGCTAATATAGGTTTCACCTACACACTTTGACCTTCACTCAGGATTATTCTGTCTATCCTCCTGTACAGCCCTGAACTGATTCTGGGCGTTCTGCGAATGGTTCGTGCCACTTGGGCACAAGCCACCGGCTCTGCCAATTGGAAACCTCAGGTGCCGGGAGGGTCTCACAGGGTCGACCTGCCGTGAACGCCGACTGTTTCGGCAGGATCAAGTAGAACGGGAGGTCGAGACCAATCTGTCGCTGTGGTACGTTTTCAAGCAGCTCCTGGGCCAGATTGGGCAGTTACAACTAAAAAATATTTAGTGGGATGGGTCAAGTTACCTATTATCATTATTATCAATATTTAAATTTAGTGGACCTATTATCAATATTTAAATTTAGTGACTTTAGTGGGATGTATTCCCATAAAATCATCATCAATCCCAGCGATTTTTTGAGGATTTCAATATCGGAAGCTATGGATCTATGGTAACTTGACTCACTTTTGACCCAAAACGAACCATGAGTTCCTCATCATTTTCCTCCTAGGACCTGGGTGGTCTTCATGTGCGGTGTAGCCTACTTGGCCTACATCGTGGCTTGCCGAGTGGCTGATCCATTGGCCTGGAAGCTCAGGGATCAAGTCATGATGACGACGAGGCAATCTATCTTGACATGACATGCTTTTTGGCATCATGATAGAATGATACATGAAATACATGAAATACATGAAATACATGAAATGTTGCAATTCTTACATATATATATATATACAGTATACACATGTGTATGTATATATATAATTCTTTTCATTTTGAACACAGTAAACCATCATGTATCTGAAGAGTGCAAAGAACTTTTACATTGGCACCATGTATCAGGAAAGCCCACCCTTGACTGTCAGCGCCTCCCACCTTCTGTGATGTAACCTGTTCCATGAATCTGAGGTTCTCCTGATTGTGGTTCCATGGATTCTCTATCCGTGCCTCGGCAGGTACAAAGGCACGTGTTTTCGACAGCTGGAGTTTGCAAGAGGATCTTCCTAGTTGTGGGACGTCATTTATTATACATCATTAATGCGGCTTCGTCTGTGCGCATCATCACACAGCTTCTCCTACAATCCCGAAACAAGTGTGGCTGTGTGGCTGAAACTGATGGAGAGGGTAGTGGCTGGGTGGGTGTGCGGGGGATGGAGGGAAAGGAGTGCTGCTCCTGGAAATGCTGAGCTTTCTGTGTTGAATGCTTTCTGCAACATGCGTGGCGGACTAGGCGACTAGGCGACTAGCCAAGTGTTCACATACAAGACGCATCTGTCAGAGGAGTGTTGGCAGGCCATTGATCCAGTTGCCACAGCTGGGTTGTGACAGAGCCAAGCCCAGGATCTCAACCTATGTGATGTGCCTCAGAGTGCCTGTCTCCATGAAGGATGGCTTCCTGTGGACTTGGGCTCCTTGGCGAAAATGTGGACTGTCGAAAGCAGTCCCTGTCATGTCATCCTCGTGGTTGAGGTCATGGAAATCAAAGAAGCCGAAAAGGCTATCTCCTGAGATCTCCTGAGTCGTCTCCAATCCCGAAACCCACATAGCACAACCGGGTCTCCGACCCCAGCATTTTAATTCATTCTCAGACGTTCTGCCCCGGACAGGGGAAGTCTATAATTCGGCCAGAGATTGCAACCTCGAGCTGCAGATCTCTTTTCAGACAGTGGGTCCAGACGTGAGCTGAGGGGCTGCAGGCACATTCTCTGGCGCAAAGCCAAGTATTCACTAAGTATTCTGTCTCAAAGAGAATGACCAAAAGGTTTCAGCAGGAACAAAGCGGTAACTGTCAGTTTGACTGTCAGAGACTCCAATCGCTTGACACCCTTTGAGGTTTGACCGACTACCTGAACATGATGGAACATGTAGATTATCAACCTTGATCATGGTGTTATCACAAGGCAAGCCCCCCAAGAAACATTGGATTTTCATGTACCTCTTTCGGAAGATAGACGTTCAACACGAAGGTTGCGGGGCCAGAGCAGAAACTGATTCAAGTATGCCACACTTTTTATGAGACCTTATGTAATGCAGGTCAATCTCCATATAATTTCGATCAGTACGAACTTTAAATTGACACTTGTTAGGCTGTCAATTTACCATTAGGTCTGCTCTCTCCTTTCATCTAAGATCTTCCGATTCCAAGACTGTGTATGTACGATGGGGTATATCAGCTTACGTTCAGCTCATGTATGCAGAGAAGTCTTTGCTTGCAAGCTCTCAGCGTCAGCGTCTGTATTCTGCTGATATTTTCCACAAATCCTGCGGAGACTTATTGCAGTCGGAGGGGAATCCATGATAATCCCCTGACTTTTGCCTAGCATTGGTCTTCTGATAGGTTTTAAAGACGGTAGGTCCGTTAGGTTTTGGCGACCCTGATCGGGTCTTACAGAATTAGAAGACATCGCGGCTTCCAGCTTGCACCAGGCAGCTGAAGTGGCGCTTTTTGCGCGACAGTCGGAGCTCCGGTTGTGTACAGTTGAGCCTTGAGCTGTGACAGCTGTGACGATCTAAGAAATGGGTGCAGGTTTGGAAGACCTTTGAAGACCCGACAGCAATCACTTTCTTGCTATCAATTTGTGTCAGCAATCTCTTCGACCCCGGAAACTGGCGTACTGAACTTTTCCGGTGGCGAGAGCAAACCAAGCAGCTCTGGTGTTTGAAACAGCGTGCTCCAAGCGCATGCATGATGCAGCGTACAATTAACAATCGCTGCGAGTATAGAACTCGCAATCGCAACGCATCATACAGCAAAAAGGTCGGCATTTCCACCAGGATGCAGTAATTTTTTCTACCTTTTTGCTGACGATAAGATGGTCTTCAGCAGGTTGCTGCCCTTTTCGCCATGTCAGGAGGAGGAAAGCATCCTCAAGCGCCGAGCAAATGCTTTTTACAGGCCGATGAATCCTTTAGGGCTTGGACTGGACCCAGAGCTTTCACTTTCGAACTGGGTGCTCCAAATCCCTTGACAGTGATGTGTAGAATATGTGGCCTGGTTGGTGGTTTGCGAACCATGGAATTTAGTGACTTTCCAGAAACAGTTGAGAATGGAAAAATCATCCCAACTGACTTTCACTCACTCCATCATTCTTCAGAGGGTAGGGCCTAGGGTAGGTTGAAACCACCAACCAGTGGCTCTTTTTGTCACAAGGATATGGTCGAATGATTTCGAATAGTCCTGGCCCCCGACTCCTCGCCCTTTCCTCGCCCCCCGCCGCTTCGCCCTTCGCCTGCCCAGTGACTTGTTCGGCCGTTCGGCGGCCTACGATGATCCTGAGGCCGCATGGTGTGAGGCAATTTTCAGCAGACCAAAGATGACAAAAACAATGAAACACATCACTGGTTGGTGGTTTCAAATACCAGTAGTACCGCACAAGGCGGTGGCGGAAGTTTCAAAAATAGGAAACCTATAGGAGAGATTGGTTGTTGTGAATCAAGGATGGCAGAGCGAATCCACTGATGGACCGAAAGGTGCTT
>Ga0126342_10017920_pt1 | contig 12196 bp, 19 predicted proteins | sample Cyp1metagenome_FD_92528 | JGI IMG/M metagenome (GOLD analysis project Ga0126342, IMG submission 92528) | Coral microbial communities from Lord Howe Island, Old Settlement Bay, Australia - Cyphastrea 1 metagenome | ecosystem: Host-associated > Invertebrates > Cnidaria > Coral ... | reverse complement strand
TATATATATATATATAAGCGTATTTTACACAATTGATTAGGTATGAAGATGGATTCAATGTGGATGTAATCTCACACCCAATTCAATCGATCTAAGTTCGGGATGGTACCCATTTTTTTTCGGCATGCCTTCCAACCACGCAGGGGCGGAAACTTCTGATGGTGGATGCTCTTCTCAAAGAGCAAGATCCTTACCTTCGAGACAGAGAACAATGTACGGTAGCATGTGGGATCACGTGGGTATGGGTCACAATTGGGGGCCAACAAAGGCAGATGATTTTTAGCAAAGCTTAGTGGCTTAGTACCGTAGACAATGATTATGAGGGAACACACATTTTGACCCATGGCCACATGATGCATTGGCATTCGTTCGCATTGCCTGGTTGAATCGCTTGCTGTCCGAGTCCCAGCACTCCGAGGCCAAGTCTTTTGATCCTCGATGAAGCTTTCGACGGCCTGGACAAGAGTTCCCGCGTGGAACTCGCCAGTATGCTGGAGAGCTTCTTTGATGAAAGTCCTCGAGCGTTGGCGACTTTGCTACAGAAACCAGTTTTGTGATGTTTTGTGAAGTGAACTTTTCAAGATGTCATTTGGGATGGGGATGGGTCATGATTTAAGAGCCCCGGCCCAAAGCTACTTGCTCAGCGGCTTGACATGGCTCTTTCGCCATATCTGCCATATCTCTTGGCTCAGGTGATGATCGTGCATCGCTTGGAAGATTTGGTACCACTTCCAAGCTCAGTTCTTCTACTTGGTCAGGGAGATGGCACTGAGCACAGATTCTCAGCAGCATTGGACCATGTCCTCGGCGAGTCGGCGAGGGGACCTGGACCTGGCTGCAGGTGTTGGTCCTTGGTCACAGATGGAAGCGAAAGTGACATCCTTTCTCCAGGCAGGAAACCTGACCAAGACAAGGAACTGACGCAAGCTTGTAGTCGTAGTACTCCTGTATCTATAGATTATATATGATTATATCTATAGATTGTATCTATAGACTATATCATACTATAACTATATCTGCTGTAGATTATATACATATGTAGATTATCTAGTGACTAGTGACTTCCAGAAATGTCTTGCCATGGCCAGATTGCCACCTTTGTTTCGAAACGACGCGACGGTCGCGACGCTGCGAGGATTCCAGCAGCGAACTTCCCCCCTCGTCCATGCCAGTCCCAACAGTGCATTGATAGCGCTTGGGGGTGCCGTGAGTTGCGTGGGGGAACTCCTGGGGGAAACGTTGGGTGTGAGGTAGCCGTGGGAGAGCCACTGGTCGAGTTCAAGGACGTGACCATTGAGTTTCCCGGCATCAGATTTCTGGGAAGCGATCTCTCAAGGTGGAACTGCAGTGATGGTGTGAATCATGGTGGATCCATCATGATCCATGGGGGTAAGACAGGATATGATCAGATGCCTGCTGCATTTGGCTGAGGTATGGCCCAGTTCGTGTATTTGACAAGCTCAACTGGACAGTTCGGGAAAGCGAAAAGTGGATCGTCCTTGGAGGAAATGGTACTGGAAAGACGACTCTATTTGATCTCATCACCGGTGAAAACGTGCTGGGATACACACAGAATCTTCATTTGTTTGGACGGCAGAAAGGCAGTGGTGAGAGCATTTGGGACATCAAGAAGCAGCTGGGAGTGATCTCCAGTGAACTTCACATGGAATTTCTGATTTACTCAGATCCCCGTTTTGATCGGAAAGTCACCGCCTGGGAAGTTGCATGCTCGGGCCTATTCGACAGCATCGGTTTGTATGCGGAGCCCACTGCGACCCAGATTCAAAATGTCCAACAGTGGGCTGACATGTTGGGTCCCGACCTGAGCTTACCCTTCCACTGAGGGGTTTGTCCATATGTAGTTTTTTTTTTTTAAATGTTTTTTTTTTTACCGCATTGTTTGATATTATTGGTACTAGTATTTATTGGTATGTACTGATACGTATAGTATTTGGATCTATTTGGATCTATTTGGCTATTGACATCGGAAACATGACGATCATCCTTTGGCACTGGTAGCAGAGTTCCAGAGCCATTTCTCGTGTCTCAGGTTTGCAGGACTTGGTGGTGGCACCAAAGGGCGAGAAGATCTTGTCATTGTTGCCATCATTCAAGGAGGGAGCTATGTTTCATGACCTTTCACACGGGATTCACGGCTGCATTTGACTGGGATTTGATTTCATGACTCATATGAAGTGTCATTCTGTAGACTTGAAAGTTGCCTGGTTGTTTTGAGAAAAGGTCTTCATCCTACTAGTAGCAACGATCGCTTCTTTTTCCTTTGGCTCCGGGGAAGGGCACCATGGTCGCTGTAAAATGAGGCAGCAGAAGTTGGTTTTGCTCTGCCGGGCGCTGGTGAAGTGTCCACGTCTTCTCCTCCTGGATGAGCCAACGCATGGCCTTTCAGGCGAAAATCGACTGCTGATCCTCAGTGCTTTGAGGACGATTCAACTGGGAATCTGGGAAGGGCTTTCAGGATATAAATATATATATATATATTATATTTATATATATTATTTATGATATTTATGGGCTTTAAGCATCTGATAGCATCTTAGAAAGCGAAGTCTCCTGTTTTGTGCCAGGAAGTTGGCTGAGACTGATGTGGCTGTGGTGCTCATTACACATCGGGAGGAGGAGATTGAGGCCCTAGGCTTTCCCAATGTCTTGCGACTGAAGGATCGACAAGCTGAGTCGATTCAAGCTGAGTGAAAAATAGTGAAAAGAGAATCAAGTCTGCATGCCGCAGCAATGCCCTCACAATCAACAGGTCATCAACAGATCATCAACATACATCACAGCCAGCACCACAAACATGCCCGTCCTATCCCGTCCTTTTGTGTGGTATGAAGTCAGCTGTGAGCTGTTTCCATGCAGCTTGTCCCAAGGCCATGGTACCACCTCGGGCACACTGACGGTGCCCATCCTGCTGAAACGCATGTGGGTTTGTCTGGAAATGGGGTATACAGTAGGTTGGTACACCCCCAGTTATGGCTATGGCATGCTATGGCCATTGTACATTGTACGTAGAATTCATGGTACTGTAGGCAAAAAGGTAATTGAGTAACCAGTGGATTTGGGGGTCCCCTAGTTTCAGACAAGTCTATATCGTTGCTTTGTCAAAATTTGTCACTCTATCATGATGAAGTCTTCACTTGCTCGATCGCAATGAGGCTCAGCCTTGCATTTGCATGGATATTGCAAGCCTGCACCAAACACCAATTCCAACTCACTAGTTCGTTTTCGACTTGGCAATGTATATCCAACAGGGTAGTCGCGAGCGAAACATACGCTCTGCAAAGTTCCCACCCTGCTCTCCTCACCCTTCAGCCTCCACCCACAACGAAGCAGGATTTTCCCGCAGCTTCCACAGTTGACAGTGCCTTCGTTGCCTTCCCTGTGTGGGACTGATGCCCACCGGTGCCAAATGCAGCGAGATGGCCATGGCTACACCTTCCAAGGTGGATGCCCAACAGGCGAAGCCCCGAAGCCCGGGAGTTGCTGTTGGAATGCGCTGGAAAGGAGGGAAAGGATGAAGCCAATAAGGTTTTGAGATGCTTTGGGTGTGATCCTTTTCTTGCGTCTTGTCGGGAAGGTGAAAGTCATGGGAAATCTTTTGTGGATCTATTCATTGGCGATGGTAGGCCTTTGAGGAAGACCAAGAGGATGGTGAGGCATGGGCTGCGATGATCCCTGGGAGGTCTTAATGTGTTGGTATTGTTAGTGGCCCAGCGTCTACGCAGGAGGAAGCTGAGGAGGATGAGGAAGATGCCAGATTCTCAGTGGACAAAAGTCAGACCACATTGGATTTGCCCAACGATTCCAATTGCAGCACAGTGGTTTAGGTTTCTAAGGCCGAGATTCCTGATCCCCGTTGGTGGGATGGTCATCCCCCCAGTAATGGGTGTTGGGATGGCACTCCATTGATCCCATGTTTTTCACCATGGTACCTCAGGAGAAGTCAGCCAAAGCACATCCTCAAGCCGCGCTACAGGCTTCCCGTTGAGACCCCAACTCCAACCTTGATAGAAATGAAACTCCCAACATTTTCCCTGCCGCTGCAAGGCGCTTTGCTACTTGGATCCAGCCATTAGATCAAGGTCGTCGAGGCCAAGTGAGCTGGAGCTTTGCATCGCTTCGACAATTTTACAAAGATAACTTGCAAGCAGCCAGGTCTGCTAAAACGCTGGCCACAATTTCATGCCCTGAAAATCAACACGCCATGGATTTGGAGACATCTTAAACTCATTGGTTCTATAACCATCTATATAACCGGTAATCTACTATATAGCTTCCGATACTGGTTGGTCACCTCATGTTACTCTTTCCCTCTTTCCCTATAATAATTTGTTGGTCAAAATCCATACTGCCCCTATCTACGACGTGCTGATATCGCAAGAAAATGGCTGCTTCCACAGCGCCATTCACGTCACACAGAGAACATGATCCATTTCTTTGAGTATATTTGTCGTGAACTTGGTGCGACGCAAGCAGCGTGTTAGCCGTTGACCTTGTCCTGATTGGAAGACATTCGGAGGTCTTAGCCATTTTCTTGAGATTACCGTTTGGGACCCATTCTCGGTTCAAACAAGATGCTAATTAATGCATTCTTGTCATTTCTTTTTCAGCGCGGCAAATGTCGGCATGTCAGCAAGAGAGTGTAAATCAAGCTGGTCAAGCTTGGTGTACTGCACTTGAGGAGCTTCGAAGTGAAATAAAGGAGCTTCGAGCTGAACATGTGGAAACCAAAGGGCAGCTTCTGGTGTATCTTCAGAAGCTGCTCTACCAGGTGGAAACACGCGCTCAGACTGATTCCAAAGCAGAGCCAGACTCAGAGTTGCCGAGGGGAGACCTGCCGGATGATCATGAAATCCATCAAGACCGTGACCTCCAGGACGATAGTCGCGATAGTGACCCCGAGACCTCACAAGAGTCAGACCTCCCCGGCATCGTAAGTGCCACAAAGATCTCAAGGCGGCGTTCCGTTGAGGGAAGCCCGGCCATTCCCGACCTCTGTGACTTGGAGAGGATGATTCTCCGGTCCCCAAAGAAGAAAGGCTCCTCAGAATCCTTGGGGATTGTACCACAGATTCCTCAACCAAAGGATGAGCCTCCAGAGCTTCCTGCCATGCGACGCCACCCTTCAAATGGCTCTTTGATGAGGAGGAGGGGTTCAGCTTTTCAGCACCTGGCACGAGATTCTCAGGCTCAAATTCTGACTCGTACAGCTCGTACAGAATCAGTCTGCAGGATTTTTGTGGACAACATTGGAGTAAGTCTGTGGCTGAATTGGAGCAACTCGACCACCTTCCTCATCGTCATGATGAGTCTTTGCTACTTGGTGCCCACAGTGACATGGATTTGCCGAGTCGATGATTTTCGTTTTCCCATCAATTAATTCACTATTTGGGGAATCTATATAATCATATATAATCTATATATATCTATATACTGGTAAATCTGGTTTCATCTTTGAATTGGGAATCTACTGGTCATATTTTTTAATGGTCCCCTTTGGATCTCTTTGGCACAATTCCCAGGTGATTTTGTACGCCTTCTGTGTGCAGCCACCTGGAGAACAATGGACAGCTTTCTCGCTGATGCTGTTCAGCACCGTGGCCCTTCTCTTGCTGCACCTGGTGAAGCGCTCACTACGTTCGCCTGATCTTAATATGGCGCTGCAACAACTGGATTGCTGGTTGATGGATTCAGCAATTTTTACGGTTTTCCAGCCAGTAATACTTCATCTGTAGCACCCTGCCAACGGAAAAGTAAAGTCCAAACCATTCCAAACCATAAACAGTGACATATTACTTTTTTCTATTCTTTTTTGCGGTATCATTCTGATTTTTGGGATGATTCTATTTTAAAAAATGGCATAATTTAACAGCCTTCGACATTCCGCAAGCCCAGAGCAGGGGTTGTGTAAAGCAGGTTGTTGTACAAGGATGTACAAGGTGGTTTGCATAAAAGGTGTGTAAAAGCTGGTTGGTCGAACGGTTGGTTTGCGTAGAAGCTGGTGCGTGTAAAAGCTCGTTTGTGTAAGAGCTGGTTGGTTTAAAAGGTGGTCTGTGGAAAAGCGAATTTGTGTAAAAGCATGTAAAAGCGGGTTTGTGTAAAAGCTGGTTGGTGTAAAAGTGGGTTTCTGCAAAAAGTGCTTGGTGTAAAAGAGTGTTTGTGTAAAAGCTGGCTGGTGGGTGTAAAAGTTCGTCTGTGCAGAAGCTGGCGCGTGTAAGACCTTGGAGGTTAAACAGAAAAGAGTCAAGTTGGTAGATGCTAGCGGCATGGTTGTGGGTTGGAACACGTAGTGTGGAATTATTATCTTAGACATCTTCTGGTGGGCGGGGTGGGATGTCATTCGCTTGTGCCATCTTGGGTCAAGGCTCGGGTGACACCCACTTTGACCGGGCTCGACTGGGTCATTGTGGTGGGCGTTGGATGAGCCTAGCAATGGGTGCACGGTACCCATCACAAGGTACTGCAACTGCCGAGTGGTGCAACCATCACCATCAATGGAGCCCCCAAACGCAGAACTTGAGCAGATGACCACCATGGACAAGACCTTCAAGTGGGCTCAGTTCAAGGTGGACGACGTGGACACCAAAGAGGCAGTTTCTGGTTCCTTGCCAACCAACCCCCCTTGGAATCAAGAAGGATGCAGCCACAAAGGTGCTTGGGCTGATCGGTGAGGCAGACTTTGAAGCCACCATCGCCAAATGGAACACTGGTGATGCTCGACGCGGTGGGCTTGGGTGCACTGATGAAGTTTGCCAGCCATGTGGAACGCCTGCACGACCGCTACAGTGAAAGAGTCTGGGGAATCATTTGTCAGGATGATGTGCGGTGTCGACTTGAACTCATGGAGAGGACTCGTCGCAACATGCAAACAGACCATGAAGAAGCGCTCAAAGCTAGTCAAGGTGATTAAGGCAGGGTCGTCGAGGGTTCAGTCGCTGGCTGATGAACAACCCACAGGGGCCCTGGATGCACAGGTAATTAATTAGTTAGATCTGTGTTCTTGAAAGAATCACCAATGGGATCCAGGGACACCAATGATGAGGATGAGATCGCCGATAGATGTAGCTTGCGACATGTGTGTCGGGCGTTGAATTCTAGAAATGCTCTGATTGGCAAACAGGTGGGTAATATCTATCATTGAAAGGGAACTAGATAAGGCCCCTCATCTGCAGGAGAGCATTTTGTTTCAAATTGGAAAGCCCCTCGACCAATTTCACTGCCAACTCAATGGATAGATGATGTGCGAAAGCTGGTGGCTGATCTGTTGATTGGAAATCGAAACCCAGATATGAAAGATTGTGATAACCTGGGTCAGATTGATGAAGGTGAGTATCAAACAGTCATCAGGGGCCACTTGCTTCATTACTGGTCTGTCATCGCTGATGACCCAGCGAAGTCGGCAGCGACCTGGACTTTCAGGGGCGCACGGACTCGCGTTGGACACATCCGAATTAGATGGCGTCTGCATCAAGGTTGACGATGATGATGATCAGGTGAGACCCAGCTTTGACGAGCTGGTCGCAAACTTTGATTCATCTGAGAACTACAGTGGAGTAGAAGATGATGATGAGGCATTTGAAGCCATCGACTCATACTTCAAGAAGGGTTACCGGACGAAGTGCAAGACGCTTGATGAGGTCAGGGAACTAGCGCGAGGTGAACCAGTCCTTTCAAAATTCGATTGCGTCAAGAAGACAAAGGTAAACCCTGACACAGGTGCAGTGTCACACAAGACCAGGATCATACTGGACTGCAAGCAATCCATGATCTCACAAGTCGCTGGCAGAACTCACACAGCTATTCTTCCTAGAGGCACTGACGCCATCCACTCAGCGTTAGGGCTTCTTGCATGTTGTGAAACGAGCACCTCGCAATGTTCCTTGTCGACCTGGTTTATGCCTTCCGGACGATTCCGTTACATCTGAGTGAAAGGCGATTCTTTGTGGCAGAGCTCACGGGAGAGTTTTACATCTTCCGCCGCATGGCACAGGGCTCCAGGGCAGCTCCGCTCACATTTGCTGTGATTGCGGGCATTGCAGTAGCGAACTTGAAGAACTTTGGGCCTGGCAAGAGAAGAAGCCAGAATGCAGATGTATGTTGACGATCCATTAGTTGTCATGAAGGGCATGTCTGAAAGACATGGTCGAATAGCAGCCATGATCATCGTTGCGTTGTTGTTGCTTGGTTTTCCCCTGGCATATCATAAGGCAGTGCTGGCGCCCACATTGGTGTGGGTTGGCGTTGAGTTGACTGTGGCGTCAGGAGCTGTGGCGTCAGGAGCAGTCACGGCAAAAGTTCCTGCCGGAAAGGTGGCAGAACTGAAATTGCAATTGCAAGATTTCTGCAAGACCAACGTAGTGTCTAAGAAAGCACTGTGAACCTTGATTGGTAAAGCCATGTCTAGTGCCTCTGTCATTCATATTTGGAGGCTGTTCATTCAAGAAATGTACGTGGCGTTGCGCTGTCATGAAATCCATGCCCCAAAAGGCTGCATTTGGACTAAGCAGATTTTGCGCTCAGAGTGATGGCTCCTGGTATTCCTAGGGGACAAGGACGCAAATATCACACTTGCGTACAGTTTGGACCACTTTCTGGGAAAAGGCCCACAGATACTCATCACGTGGGATGCTAGTCCATATGGCATGGGTTCCACCCTCCAAGTTGAGGCTGAGTTCAGAGAGTGATTTCAGCATTCCAGTTTCAAAGTGTGATGTTGATATTTTGGAGTTGTCCCCCAGTGGGTGTGAAAACCGGCAAATTCTTGAGGTACCCACTGGTTTGATAGCGCTGCGCTTGTGGTCAAAGTTTTGGCAGGGTGAGCGTGCCAAATTAGCGGGTCAGTACGTCGATTTTCCCACCACCCCGCAATATTAGATGTGGGTAACACTGGCAAGAATCTGGAGGGTGCCTTGCGCTTCTTCTTGAGCATCTTTGCGTCTGCGGCCTAATGCAATGTTGGCAAACAATCATGTGACTTCGTGCGCTGACAACTGAAATGATTCGGACCTAACATCAGCCTGCAGCCACGTAGTTCATGCACAATTGAAAATGTAAGATCCGCACAAAACCTATTCACCTAACAAGCCTAGAAAGAACATGAGGGAAAAGGGGGAGACAAAAAGAACCAGAGAGAGAAGCATCCAGCACAACATTGGTTCGCAACTCACTCTCTCTGCCCCCACGCATCTCCAGAACTGTGCCCACTGTTTTTCAATTGTGACCATATGCTCGCCACCAGGAGTAGTTGCGCTCTGGCGCGGTTCGCTCAACTGCCTGACCCAACCACGGAGGCAACACAAATGTCTTAAGTTTCTGGAGGGAACGTCACAGACTTGATTCGAGATGCCCGGAACATGTTGAATCAAGCCGGGCCTGTACTCAGCATTTCCCAAATCCAACGAAAACTCCCTGGCAATAAGAGTCAACTTGCTAGACTTGGATTTCAACATTGAAAACAAAACCAAAGCACCAACGTTGTCCCCTCTGCTGGCACCCTCACCGGAGGGGAGCACAAGGGTTGGTACAGTGGTGCAGGCAACCCACACCCGCGGCACGGCTCTAGCAATGGAGCAAGCAGTAGTTCAAAATGCGGGGAAACTAATGGAGGGGGTAAGACCAGCGTCAAGCGTAGTGTCATGCCAGTTGTGAGACATTTGGAAAAGGCAGATGCTGAGTTAGTTAGAGCTCATGCCATGGATCCGGACACAAGCAGTCTGCATTGAGATCTCTTGAGAATGACATGTATGCTGCGACTAGCAGGGGACCACGGGATGCACAGTGCCAGACCTGGGGAAAATTTCACTGCTGGTGTTTTGGACAGGATGTACCCGTGCTTCCACTTACCGAAGAGAAGATCAAGGCCATTTCTTCGCTGTTTAAGGTCGGCGGTACAAGCCATACAGAAACTACTTGTCTCGTATCAAAGAAGAACATCTCAAGGCAGGATATCAATGGACGGATTTCTTAAATCTGGTGTCACAGAAGTGCAGCAGATCAGTGCTGAGGGGGCCTGCAGGACCGTCCAGGTCAGACGCTTTCGACTTTGAAAGAGCGATTCGTGGTTTGTCCAATCACAAGGGTCAGCTGACAGACGATGGACCCACAGAACCTGTGGCGATGTTTGTGTGCTTCACATACATCATGCTCAGAGAGCTGGAAGCGTCTGAGTCTGCAGTCGACGTCGAGGACGCTACTCTGACTTTGCCAGTGTCCAAGATCGATTGGCAAGCGAAGAGTTGCCGTAGATCCAGGAAGTGCCTATGCGATAAAGGTCTCATTTGTCCGTTTCGCTGAAGTCCCACGTCCTGTCCAAACAAGCTGGAGGAGTGACGAGTGGCTCGTTATTCCCAAATGAAATGTTCTACTGTGCCAAACAAGCTCTCGTGGACTCAATCCGCAGAGCTGTGGATTTGACTGGTGGCAGCAGTCATGATGGAAACGGAAGATGGGTCATATCTGGGCATACATTTAGAATTACTGGCGCAAGGATGGCTTGGACCCCATCACCATCCAGTTGCTTGGAAGGTGGGGCTCTTCAGCGGTGCTGTCCTACTTAGCCGAGGCACCTCTCACGAGCATGGCAGATCGTATGTGCTCTAAGGCGTTACGTCATTGAGTTTCTGCTGAGGCCTCTACACCTTCTGGAGATCTGGACAATAGAGGAGGTGCCGGTAGAGCGCTGGCTGAACTCAAAGCAGCAAATCAACGCATGGAGCATCAGATCAAACGCATTGCTGAGCTGGAAAGGTCGGTGGAGATCATCTCTGAACAAATGGAGGTGTATAGCTCAAGGACAACATGAGAGAGCAATGGTGCGTTGATAATCTCTTGTCCTCTGTCGTGCATCAATCGCTTGTGAACTTTATGAACCCCATCGGAGTGGAAGACCCTCTGTGGATGGGAATTCGCTGGCATGCGTCACGCAAAGACGCATCCTCAGGATTACGTAGGTACCTGCCATTGGTGTCCCAAGTGTTTCAACCCAGACCATGAAGCATCCTCTGAATCTGATTCCAATGTTTAAGTGCAGGTTGTAGGATGGTGGGTGGTGAATCAATGGATCACAGCCTTGGCACCCATCATCAACCAGTGGCCACCAAAACCAGTTGAATGAACAGATTCAGCAGCTTCGATAAAAATGGTTTGATTTGATGTCGTGAATGTTGGTTGGAACACGGACACGTAGTGTGGAATTAACATGTTACATCTTCTGGTGGGCAGGGTGGGATGTCGTTCACTCGTGCCATGTTGGGTCAAGGCCCGAGTGACACCCACTTCGACCTTTCCACCCATAATTTCGCGTGTCAAAGTGGGCACGGTGGCAGGTTGTAGGATGGTGGGTGGTGGATCAATGGATCACAGCCTTGGCACCCATCATCAATCATTGGCCACCAAAACCGGTGGAATGAACAGATTCAGCAGCTTCGATAAAAATGACTGGCTGGGTGGGTGGGTGGGTTTGATTTGATGTAGTGAATGTTGGAGTGCATGCGGAGAAGGCTGTGAGCGCAGAGGGAGAGCAGGAGTAGCAGGTGCGTATGGAAAGCTTGGGGCACAAAAGCGGCAGGTTAGAACGTACTTCTGGCTGGAACGGGCAGGAAACCGTTGAGAAAACCTGGAAAATGCCGCATTGCAGGGGCGAGAATGGGCTGTGAAACGTGGAGAACAAGTGGAAAAATGCCGCCTCCCAAGGGGCGAACCGGAAGAAGATGAACCTGAACCTGAACCTGAACCTGATCCTGATGATGGTGATGATGATGATGATGACGACCACGACCACGACGACGACGACGACGACGACGAGGAGGAGGAGGAGGCGGAGGAGGAGGAGGAGGAGGAGGGAGGAGGATGATGGTGACGATGATCACCAAGACGATGATGATGTAAATAAGGTCAGTGCTAGGTAGCTTGAGAAAAGAGACGAGACGACACGAAAGTAACAAACTTACTAGACTAGACTAAATTACTTTACTTCGCGTGATCCCCACCATGACATTTATACATTTTCTTACTGGCAAATCTTCTGGCATCCTATCTGACATATCTTCTGACATTCTATTTGGCATTCTATGTGGCATATCTTCTGGCATATCTTCTGGCATTCTATCTGGCAAATCTTCTGGCATTCTATCTGGCATATCTTCTGGCATTCTATCTGACATATCTTCTGGCATATCTT